>Ga0233437_1000045_pt1 | contig 301072 bp, 285 predicted proteins | sample SI_122_August201_FD_182714 | JGI IMG/M metagenome (GOLD analysis project Ga0233437, IMG submission 182714) | Seawater microbial communities from Saanich Inlet, British Columbia, Canada - SI_122_August2016_200_MG | ecosystem: Environmental > Aquatic > Marine > Inlet | place: Canada: British... | reverse complement strand
TGTATTTTGTTCGTGGCGCTCAAAGAAAGTCTAATTTTGAATTTACGATGATTCAGTCGGATAATGGACCAGAGTTCTCACAAAACTTCACCGAAAGAATTAAAATAATTCACAGGCATAGCCGAGTGAGAAAATCTAATGACAACGCTCATGTAGAACGTTTCAACCGCACAATTCAAGAAGAATGTTTGGATAGAGTCCCAGAAAATATGAGCTCATATTTAAAAGCAATTTCAGAATATTTAGAATACTATAATCATGAAAGATTACATCTCGGAATTAACAAAAAAACACCCTCACAAATTATCAGTGAGTGTTTCCAAGCTATTGACTAGAAAACGGCATTCAAACTTGCTTAAAGATTTTAAGCGAACGTTAGATTAATAGCTGACGCAAAGCCCCCCCGGAGCCATTAAATAATGCTATAATCATCACACATTATATTTTTGACCAAACCGAAATAAAAAAAGCACTAAAAATCCTAATCATCCTATTTATCGTAATCGTCCTAGCTTTCGTGGCCTTCCTCACCTATATGGGAATATTCAGCAAAATTAAGATTGCGGAGCGCGAATTTGGATCTATCACCTACGCTTATATGGAGCATATCGGGCCTTATAATGAGGTTGGAACTCCTATGATGGAGGTGCATGAAAAACTCCTGAAAGCAGGCTTTAATCCAGCAAATGGAATCGGTATTTATTACAACGATCCTGCAATAACACCTGCCGAAGAATTAAGAAGTGAAGTCGGATCAGTAATCAAAGAAGAAAACATCCTCTCTTATATGTTCGGACCAATGAAGGTCTACCCGGCGTTCGGAGAATACCTCGAAGCACAAGGAATCGAAGTTCCAACAACAGGCATCGAATTCTACGACATGGAGAACGAGGTCATACTGTTTATGATGGAGCTTTAACACCTACCGCCTCCTCCTTTTAAATGGCTTACTCCGTGGCACAGAAGGTATCTTTGGGAGATCAGGCAAAGGCAAAACCGGCAACTGAAGCTTAATAAGTCTTTCAATGGCTTGCACATCTTTTCTTTGCTCAGGACAAGCAAAGGAAATGGCCTTACCAGAATGAGAGGCTCTCCCAGTCCTTCCAATTCTATGCACGTAATCTTCCGAATTATCTGGAAGGTCAAAATTGACCACCAATTCTATTTCCGTAACGTCAATCCCTCGTGCCGCAATATCTGTAGCCACCAAGACTCGAAAACGGCCAGCCTTAAACCCTTCAAGCGCCGCTTTTCGCTGATTTAAAGAACGATTTGAATGTATTTCGGCAGCACTGTGTCCAATTCCATTAATAACTCTAGCAATTTTCTTCGCTCCATATTTTGTGCGACTAAAAACAAGCACTGTACCTTTATATTCGGTAAGCAACTGACTAAGTAACGCCATTTTTTGATTTTTTGGGACTATAAAAAGCTCCTGCTCAACTTTCTCTGCAGTTGACCCAGAAGGCGCAACCTCCACGCGTAGAGGCTTAGCCATATATTTATTAGCAATCTGAGAAATTTTGGCAGGCATAGTTGCCGAAAAAAGCATCGTTTGACGCTTACTTGGCAAAACAGCCATGATTTTTTTTATCTGTGGCTCAAAACCCATATCCAGCATTCTGTCTGCTTCGTCCAAAACTAACACTCCAATATTATGCATAGAAAAAGTTTTTTGCTGCAAGTGATCAATCAACCTTCCCGGCGTAGCAAGAATTATATCAAATTTCGCTTTAAGCTTTCTTATTTGAGGCCCAATATTTGTTCCACCAATAATCACAACCGTTTTCAACCCAATAGGTCTACCAATTTTTTGTAAGGTCTCATCTGCCTGAAGTGCCAATTCACGAGTAGGACAAATTATCAAACCCTGACATTTTAATGCAGAAAGTCTTTGCAACATTGGTATGGCAAAAGCCAAAGTTTTTCCAGTACCAGTTTGCGCAATACCAATCATATCCTCGCCACGTATCGCTATCGGAATAGCTTTATACTGAATGGGAGTTGGTTTCACAAATTTAAGAGCATCGAGGCGCTTCAAAAGCCCAGGCGCAATGCCAAGTCCATAGAAAGTTTCATGAGAATTATTGTTCATGTGTCAACTATAGCCTATTAACTTCCTTTAGCTTCATGAAAATTCAATAATGCAGATGCTATCGGGTATAAAAACCTCTATCCGTATAAAAGTATTCCTATAACAACGCCTGTTTGAATTACAAAATATGCAGTATGGGAAAAAACTATTGGCCATATTTTATGAGCAAACCCATATAGTATCCAAATAGAATCAACAAAAAGCCATACTGTCCATGTTATAAGAGATAATCCTCCCGCGTCTTGTGAAAGCCATATTTTCGATAACTGCGGCAGGGTAATAATTGGCCCGAGTATTCCTATAAACAAAATTACTTTATCTAATAAACTTTTCCACTTATTAGGATGTGGATACAAATCATGTTTTTGATGAATTCTTTTTCTTATACTTTGATGGTGTTTCCCCGCTGAATATTCGTCCATAAGTTTTTTATTTCATACAGCTTATTACTATGCGACCACTATAACTCACATCCCACCCCCATACAAAAACTCCGGTTCAATCCTTTCTATCAAAAACGCATCAGTCAAAAAAAACCGGCCTAACTTACAACCATTCCCCCCAAACCCTAGCCATTTAATAGACAATTAAGTATTAAAATGTATAATAGAAATCCATTAGGTCGTGTTTTAAGGTTTTTTTTATAATTTCCTCAAATCAAAACTTAGAGGATTATATTTTTTTAACCTTACTATCATGGAAGGTATCATCAAAAGACTGAACGAAAAAGGTTTCGGTTTTATCACAGTTGAAGGACAAGACAAAGACGTCTTCTTTCACGCTAACGACTGTAGCGCTGGCAATTTCACAGAAATGCAAGAAGGCGACGCCGTTACTTTTGAAACTGAACAATCAGACAAAGGTCCAAAAGCCGTTAATGTTGTTTTAGCCTAATTAAGAGCTAAATCAAACTCAGCTTGGACATCGTCCACTGAAACCAATTTAAAATGACGGCCCTCTTAAGAGGGGTCGTCATTTTTAAATCACCCAAGTTCGGATATCGTACGCTAGGGAGAAATTTTTGAATTTCACCTCAGCACCCAAAATGTTCCTTCAAAACCCCAAACATCACTCTCATGTGCTCGGCAATGAGAGAATTTTCTATAACTACCCCCGATAAATCAGTAGGGTCATAAGAAATAAAATTCACAAAATCACCATGAATAGCCACTGTTAATTTAAAAGGATTTTTTTTAGGATCCACAAAAATCACTTCATCATAAACCCCCTGCGCTTTTTTGACATATCCCCGCGAATCCCTCCCATCCAACAAAATCATCTTATTCTTATTTTTATGCTCTTGAGATTTCGAGACATAAACTTCTTCAACATATTCCCGAATTTTAGGATGCATATTCCCATGACTCGAAATAAACAACACTGTCTCATCCGTGGCACAACAATTATCAATTGTACGATAAAGAGATTCTAACCCTTGATAGTATTTAACGTTCGGAATTAACTGCCGATTTTGCAAACCCGCTAAAACCGGTAACATATCCTTAAAATCACTAATTTGCTTTCTCACCTCCGCCTGACGTTGTAATAAAATCGATTCCAACATTTCTGGTGGGATCACCGAAAAATACGTAGAACTATCACGTTGATCCTTACTCGCAACTCCCTTATTAATTAACTCCCCAAATACAAAACCAACCGTCGAACGAGCAATCCCGCTCTTATTACTTAAAGTACTCACCGTCTGAGGACCCATTCGCAAAGAACACAAATAAAGCTCGGCCTCCTTTCCACTTAACCCAATACTCTCCAAAAACTTCTTAACGTCAGTAATCATTGGCAAAAAAAGTTAAATAACAAAAAAGGACTACAACCTAAACCTATCATAAACAAAAGTCAAACAACAATAACTACTGGCAAACAGCCTGACTAAAAACTACTTGAAAGTCCTGACTAAAAACACCTGAGGCAAACAGCTTTTGCACAGAAGCCCATAAATCAGCGTCAACAGTCACAGATTCCTCCCTAGCATCCTCTCCCCGAAGCTCAGCCAACCACCGTTGGTAAACTGCTTTTAAAGGTGTTCCTTCAATCAAATCAAAAAACTCTTCTAAAGTCTCCCATTTAATTTTATCAAAAAGACCAAAAGTTACCCCAAAAATCACAGTTACACGAGAGCTTAAAGTATCCATAGGTGGATTTATAATCCAATCACTAAAAATTGCTTCTTCAAACTCATGCCGATTTGCTGTCCATCTAGCCACTCCTTTTCCGACCTCATCAAACTCTACCAAGGGCATCGCAACTTTCATCAAAAAAGCATAATCTTTCATTCCAGGACAAGCCTGACATTCAAAAGGAATCCATTCCGAAACTCTAGTCTCTAGCTCTTCCACTGGAATATCCCCGCTTAAAGCCTCGGCAAGGCCAGTTCGTCTTAACAAAAAACTCTGCCAGTATTTAGGTGGCTGATCCAAAGTTAAAATACTCCCACGCACATCTTGATCCAAAAAAGCGTCTCGCACTCGCTCACGATCGGTGTCATTTAAATCTTTATTTATATCAATCAATACTTGCAAAATATGGCGAAACTTTATTATACGCCTTTCCTCTTCTGCTACAGCCGCATCTTGATCAGCAGATAGACTTTGAAAACTTTCCAAAAGCTCTGTTTGAAAAGCCTCAACATTACGATCTATCCGAGCTTGAAAACCTTCTAAAGTTGATAAATCTTGTACTCCAGAACCCATAAATTCAACCAGCTCAAAATTAATTGCTGTTTGAGCCTCGTTAAACTCTATTAAACGCTCTCCTAACGCCTCTAACTGAGGGACATGATCCTTCATATAAGCTTCTAAAGACGCATAAGAAGTAAATGAATCCGGACGTCTCGCTGCTTTCATTCCAATCCCAGCCCGATAAGGGTTAGCTCCAGTAGCTTCCGGAACCTCTACCTCTTCAAATTCAAGTTCCTTTGCAAAAGGATGTGATCCTAACAAATTTTGCGCCATTTTCGTGGCCTCATCATAAGGCTTTTCGTCCTTGTGTCCCAATTTTACCCCTCCCGTAAAAAGCACCATTGCAATTTGATACAACACATACCTACAAGCTGCATTCATGGCCCGCAAATGATTCTCATTTCCCAGTGTTACTAAACCTTCATAATTCTTATTTTTATGTTTACGCGGTCGTTTATTACGAGGAACACATTCATACACTGCCTCTACAAATTCTGAATTTTGTTCAAAATTAAATAAATTCAAAACATCCTGATGCAAAACATCAAATCCTTCCTCAGATTCAAAGTCAGACATCATAAAAACTGGCACCACATCCATATCCTCACCTTTTAAACGAGCTTCATCCGCATTAAAAACTTGAACCGCTGCCCAAAAAAGCTGATCCTTAATTCCAATTAAACGCCTTTTTTCCTCCGCCATTGCCTCTCGTTCATACTCAGACATTTCGGGATAACGTCGGGCCAATTCATTCTCGATATTAACCTTTGAATTAGCCACCACCGCATAAACTGACTCCCCAGCCGCTCGTCGCCGCCCCAACTCCTCCATCAAACGAATTCCATCTTGTGTCTTAAAAAAAGGATCCTCAACCTCCATCTGAAGAGGCGGTAACCCAAGTGGATACCATTGTCCTTGACCCAACACCTCTAACTGCTCCCTAGGAGACTCCGGTCTAAAAACCTGTGATTTAAACAATAGGATTAGTGTTTCTCGATCCAATTCTGACAAAGGGGGTGGCAAGGAAGGAGCGAGCCCCGGGGGTTCCAAAGACATAGAGATGAATGTAATAGTTATTTATAATAAATCTTATTCAAAAAATGTCAATAGTAGTTACTACCTCTGCCACCAATCACTGGTGTCACCTTTTAAGCAAGCTTTCCAGATCAAGAATATTTATACATAAAACTAGAATTTTAAAACCAAAATTTAATTTGTAAAATTCATCCATACCCTTTTATAAACACAACCTATGAATAAAAGTAATTATCTTGCGACCTATCACGAATCTCAAGAAGCATTTGAAATATTTATGATAAAAAAAGCTACTCAAAAACACCTCATAAAACAAAGTGTTATTAATGGAGATTTTTGTTCATTCCTTAGTGCCCCAGAAGGAGAATTGCCAAACATTCTCTCCTTTAGCTCCGTAAAATTCAAACTCGTCAAACTAATTACAAAACACGACCAAAAACTTAAAACCATCACTGATTTAACTAAAAAAACAAACTTTATAAACCAGGCCTATGATGCTGAAGCTGCAGTTATTATTGCCTATGCCAAGCAACTTGTTTCCCAATGTCGTCGTGGCAGCGTCGAACAGTTAAGAAAATATCGTTACATCCGAACCGAAAAAGAAATTTCAGCCGAGGAATTAAAAGCTATTCAAAAACTAGCCTGGCAACACCACCGCTGCAACAGTCTTGATTTATCTCACCAAAAATTGGCTTGGGACAAACTAACTCCTTTAGAAGAAAAAATAAATGAAGCCCGACAAGAAAGACAGCTTGCCATTATGAAAAAACCTATTTCCTGAACCAGGCCTTCTTCCCTATTTACTCACGACGACTATCCTCGTATTCAACCTCAACATCATCCATTGATGCCACTCCTTCCTGAACAATTACATCCTCCAAAATATTATAAGTTTCATGATCAAATTTAATTTTTCGCACTCTTTTTTCCCCATCATAAACAAATATTTCAGTTGGAACCCCCTTCATAAATTTAAAATGAGGCGTTCGTAAAACCACTACATTTTCCAAAACATTTTCCACTTGGGTCCCACGAGCCAATTGATTTTCTTCTTTTTTAAAACCTTTAAAAGGAACCATTACTCTTCCGCGCGGAAAAGCCCGTGTAACCTTCCCCACTAAAACATTAAAAACACCAAACGGAGTCACCACGATCCCATCATGACAATCTGAGGCATACTCCCCAACCTTTTTTTCTGAATCATAAAAAGGTTTACCAGCCTCAAAAAACTCATCACGAAAACCAGTTCTCTCAAATAAATGATCTCCTGTCTGACCCAAATCCCAAATTAAATCACCTCGCCTCTCTAACTCAGTAACTCTAATTGCCTCACCCATATCAGCCCTTCCTTTTAAACTATCCTTCATTTCTTCAATAACCCTCCGCAACCGATCTAAGTTTGTATCATCAACAACATTCAAAAACTCAGCATCATCCAATCCTGCTGATTCTAACGCATCATCCACACTTGTATGCATATCTTTTAAATCAATATCCAAATCCAATCCTTGTTCCGCTAAATCCTCTTTCTTTTTTTGAACCATAGCTCCAAATAAAGCATCTATCACCAAACTTGTCACGTTCTCATCAAGAGACATTTGTGGCAACTCACAATACTCTAACCATTCATTTAACTGCGCCAAAGCTGGTTCTGGATCCTCCCACAAAAAAGCTGGGGAAACACCCTCAGCATCAACTGACCAAGCCAAATTACTCAAAATATCTAATCTTTGTTCATACGGCCCCTCCACTTCTTTACGTTTCTCTCTTATTTCCCGGCCCGAAGTAAAAGGTGAATCCGCAATCACAGCCCTCACTCTTTCTACCTCTGTTAAAAAACGCTCCAAATCTCCTACCCGATCATATTGCATTGCATCCCCTGTTAAACGCTTAAACTTTGCTTCAGCATGCGTCGGGATAGTAGTTGTCATTCCCGGAACAATTCCATATTTATCATACAAATAATCCATTAATCGCTCTAAATCTTGATCATCAAAAGGATCATTATCATCATGCATATAAAATTCATCCATCCAGGCACTCCTTTCTTCCGAAGTCATAGGCTCCAAAGTCTCATCAAAAAAATGACATTTTTGTTCAAAAGGAATTTGTTCCAAAAATTTAGAACTTTTAATTTGTAACGCTGCCAAATAACAAGGCCGTGCACATCCCCAACGACCACCCATACAACCGTTAACTGTGGCAAAACTAAATGTATTTCGAGTTAAAAAATGTCGCTCAGTATCATCAGTAACTTCACTTAAAGCAAAAGGAGTTTTGGAAACTTCACCTGTCTCATCGTAGGTCCTTTTCGAACCCTGCATAGTTGGCCGGAAAACGCGCATCGCCTTGGCTCGAAAAAAAGAAGCCAAATGCACTAACAAAGCTAAATCCCCCTGATGAAGAGTCTCAACTTGTAAACTTTTTTGAGCAACTAAGGCCTCCACGCGAGGCATACGATAAGGAAATTCACCTACCATAAATTATTCTATTAAAAATCTGTTTTTGGGACGGTCAACGATAATAATATATTTAACAAAATTTGTCAAGCCTTGCCCGTTAAAAAATACTTCAGATTTGTTAAGGTTGCAGCAATTAATGTCACCTTTTTTAGGTAAATAGATTAAGTTTAAAACTTAATCTTAAACTTAAAGAATGTATCCAAGTTATTCTATGCTGCTACTCCGAGAAAAATTAATTTATGAGATCCAAGCCAAGAAGCGGAAAGTGAAAGAAGTGGCAGAGATATTAGGAGTAAATAAAAGGACAGTAAGCCGATGGCTAGCGAGATACCGTTTCGAAGGCTTGGATGGGATTTGCCCTAAGAAACCAGGGCCAAAAGAAGGCAGCATTGCAGTTAACCGTACATCTGCAAAAAATGAAGAATTAGTCTGTTTTTATGGTAAAAATCATCCATTTGAAGGGCCTTCATTACAAAAAACTCAAGAAGAAAAGGCAATTATATTGCTTAGACGAACCTGGTGAGGAAATACAGATGGATGTTTGTTTGCCGTTTGGAAGAGCACGCAAAGAGCGTGTTTTTGATGCCATAGATGATTGTTCACGGTTTGTTTATGCAAAGATAATGCCAAATCATACACAAGCAAGCTCCATAAGGTTTGTGAATGAACTTATTTTAGCCATGCCATGCACGATTAAAGCTATTCGCACAGATTATGGAAGTGAGTTTAGCCAAGCATTCACAAACCATTTAGCCTCACTTGGTATTGAGCACCGCAAAAACGCTCCATACACACCACAGCATAACGGCAAAATTGAACGATACCATCGTACTTTTAAAGAGAAAGAAACCTTCTTTTGGCCCTTTTACGATAGCGTTGATGATTTAAATTACAGGTTAAAACTTTGGCTAAACCATTATAACTTCAAAATGAGACATGGAGGTTTAAATATGCACCGGCTAACGCCGGCGCAAAAAGTACTCTATGCTTCTTTAAGCAAATCCCTGCAACCCCATTTAAAAAAGGTGACTGGAACTCTGCAACTCAACAAGATTTTACAAAGAATAAAATTTATGTTTTAATAAAAACTCAATAACAAAATTACATGCATCCAGATTGTAACATCAGAGAGGCTCTTCAAAGCATTCCTGCTGGCTACCAAAGTGTTTCAGAAAGAGTAAGCCAACTAGATGATAACTATTACCCAGACGACGATGATTTAGTTGGATTTTCGACAATAGCCCAAGTAGGAAAACGCAACCCTGGTGATTGGGTTCGTAATAATCTCACTCCGTACCTCGATCTACGTCCAGACAACGGGAAATGGACAAATTTAGAAGGAGTAACTATTACTTCCTCACTTGATGACCCTGAACTAAACAAAGCGATTTTTCAATTTGTAATGCAATCAAAAAAAGCTAGAAGCATGGTCCAAAGAGAAGAAAAAAAATACCGATTTTTAGATCTTTCAATTACATCAGCCTCTGCACGCTCAAAAAAACGAGACGAAAATTTAACCTTATCTATAAATGTACGCTATGGGCGTCATGCCACTGCGGGCATGAGTTTTTTCATGGATATTTCAAAAGATGAACTAACTGCTCTTCAACAAACACTTCCAGCGCCTAACGAAGAAGAGCCCCCCGACCAACAAATACCTTCTCCTGCCTCCCCTACAGAAGAAATAGCTCCCGTTTAAATCAAACTAATTTTCATGGACCGCGTAATTCCTTTATCCGCACATCTTAAAGTTGCTACAGATCTAGCGGATCAAAACGGCCCACCCCAACTTCAAAGCTGGCTTCGTTCCGAAGGAGACCCCAGTCAATGGATGGATGATGTCCTTCCAGATGAAGTTGAAATATATGAAGTTATTGGTCGATTAATAAAAAAACTTCAACGTTTCCCTGCTTTCACTCCAATACTAATAAGCAGCTTATATCATGCTCACGAAGCTGCTGCCGAAGACCCCGACGCTTACTTTCAAGAGGTCCTTTCCGAACAAAGAGATGGAATTTTACAAGCTTGTGAGCAACTCCCTGCTTTAGAGGAATTAGAACGACAATTAGCCCGCTTAATCAAAGGGACAGACCAACTTTTTGCCGAATTCAATCGACTTTCAAATGAAGCTGATGACTTTCAAACCTTTTTAAATAGTGGCTACATCAAGCCTTTAAGACAACGACGAGGAGAAAGCGAAGAAAGTCTTCAACAACGAGCCCTCCGTTATGGCCAGAAAATTTACAAAAGAAGAAAAAAGGCTTTCCAACAAAAGCTACGACGTTTAACTGACCTTAGTATCCTAATTACAGAAAGAGAGCATAAAATTCAAATATTAGAAAGACAAGTTGGCATCCGCCGTAATATTGACCGAAGATTAAAACAAATAGATCTAAAAATCGGGTCATTACCTGAATCTGAAACTCCATCCATCTCAAGACAACCACACCGGTTAGCAGCAGCCCAAAAACCCAGACAAGCACCGCAAACTAGGGGAAGGCATAAACGTCACAAGTCTCATTCCAGCGCTCGTCGCCGTTCAAAAAGAAAAGATCCAACCCCACCAACAACACCTCCCGAATCCGAGGACGGACAAAGCTTAACTACTATTGGACCTCTTAATTTATCCCTCCAAAAAATCAGAGAAGCGATCGCTCTTGCTGGACAAAATGGCAACCGGATGCGAATACTAATTACTAATGAAGCTCATCGCACCCGCTTTATAACTCAATGGCAACAACTTTTAGATCAAATGCAATTTACCGGAACAGTTGAATTCACAGACTTTCCCCGCAATGATGGTGATCTCTCGCCAATTCTAATCCCCCGCGGGATGAATACTCATGGCAGCCAATGGGATCGCACTTCTTTAGAAGCCCCTTATTTTGTAATTGATATTGATCGACCAAACCTCCTTCGCAATCATCTAGAGTCTGAAACTTAGTTTGTTACCTTTCCCTCACCGCATCGTATGATAAAGTACCAAAGTAAGGTTTTTTAAAACATCAAAATGGCTAACCCTAGCCCCTCCCCCACAACCCTCGAAGAACTTGGTGAAGCCTATGATCATTTTTTTCCAAAAATCTACCGCTTCCTTTATTACCGTACCAACGAAAAAGAAATCGCCGAAGACTTAACCAGCCAAACTTTCTTAAAAGCCATCGAAAAATTCCACCTCTTTTCACCAAAAAAAGGAACCTTTAATAGCTGGATTTATCGCATTGCCCGTAACACTCTCACCGATCACTACCGCACTAATAAAAAAACCTTAAATATTGAGGACATAATTAGCTTATCCACTGACGAAGACATCCCAAATAAAGTCCAAACCCAACTCAATTTAGAAGAGCTACAAGAAGCCTTAAAATCCCTAAACGAAACCCAACGCGATATTGTAATCATGCGTGTTTGGGATGACCTTCCCTATCAAGAAATCGCCGCCATTGTTGGCAAAACTGAATCTAATTGCAAAGTTATTTTTGGACGAGCCGTTAACAAACTCCAAACTCAAATAAACGTCTCTACAACCCTACTTTCAATCCTCATCCCCTTAACCTAACTCCTCATGAAACCCGATATTAGCCATCTACTCACCGAACTTTATAGTGCTGACCCTTCGCTCAAAGAACACGAAAAAGTACTTGAACCGATCTTAAAAAAACTAATTGCCGCCAAACCAGAAGCTCCAATTAACGAACAATTTAAAATTGAATTAAGACAGGAAGTTTGGAAGCAAATCGAAGCCAAACAAACATCAGGACAATCCTGGTGGGTTGGAGTGCCACGCTGGGCTTACGCGGTTAGTGGCGCAACTTTGGCAGCTTTAATTTTGGTCCCAACTATACTTATAGATCTAAACAAAACCGGAACTATCAATTCTGAATCTCCGCTCCAAAACATTTACGAAGAATCATCTAATGAAGATGAAGAAGAATGGGGCCGCGGTGGCATGGGCACTATGCAAGACTCAGCTGACGCCATCACATACATCCCCTACGCCACTTTTACTTATTCCTATAAAGGTGATGAGTTAATTCTTGATGGTGACTCTTCCGAAATATTCACAAAAAAAATATTCGACAACACGGCCACTCAAGTTAATAATTGGCTGACTGATCTCGACTTAGACCTTATTGATTTAGAAGGTTTTGAAGAATTTAAAATGTCCTACTTAACCATTGAACCAGAAGACGACATTGGTTATTCCGTCAGCTTTGATTATGCCAACAATATGATTTCACTTTCCTACTGGGATGAAAATTCTTGGGAAGGTGAATGGGACTACTCCAGTTCTAACAAAAGAATGTCCATCGAAGCAGTGGTTCAAATAGTCGAAGATTTTATTACAGACTACGACTTAGATTTAACCGGTTACGGCGACTTAATAATCGAAGATCAAGTAACCTACAATGGCTATGTTGAATCTTATATGACTGTTATTTATCCTATCGAACAAGACGGGCTTATCCTTTATGACGCCTGGGGTTCACCAGAAGGAATTAGCATTACTGTTTCCGTAGATAATGAGCGTGTCGATAGTCTTTGGGGACTTTCACCACAAAATTATTCTAGTTCACTTTATGACACTATGACTGATGAAGATCGGATAATCGAAATCGCCGAACAAGGTGGTTACAATAACTATATTGATCTTTATGCGGATAATATTGTCGACCTTGATTTAGGAACTCCTTTTGAAGGCCTTACCAAAATTTATGACTATGATGGCAGCGAATATTTAGAACGCCTGGTCCCAGCTCTAATTTTCCCAGTTACTGAGTATCACGTCGAAAACTACACTGATTATATTGTGGTGCCTTTGATCGAAGAATTTTTAGGTGATGAATATCCAGACGAGCCAACTCATTTCACACAAGAAGAAGCTGTGGGCTAATTATCGTCAACCATCAAATAAAGTGTATCAAACGCGAGTCGCGCATCCTTTTGCGCTACCAAAATCGTTAATTCTGAATAGGTCGAAGTTACCTCTACAATATTAATCCCCTGCAGAGTAATCTGCTGAATCACATGATAAAGAAAACCCGGAACATCGGCGTACTTTTCACTAAAATGAATCGTAATAGCTGTCACTGGAGCGATGATATTTTTAGGATGAGCATGAATTTCATTCTGGATATAAGAAGAAAGCTCGCTGTCCACGATTAATGTTAATTCCGAAGATCCACGATTAAGCGCCAAAAAACTATCTTTGGTCATCTGCGCGCTCACAATCTTGTTAACTTTTTCCAAAAGAGTTGCTGTCCGATCATAAGTAATAACCGCCAAACTAGCGTGAAGAGTGAGGTTATTAGTACGGAACGTAATACCATCAGGGGTAATCTTTTGAAGGTTTTTTTGAAGACGCGAAAGCTGCATCATAATAGACCCACGAGACACCTGTTTTTTAGCCCGAATTTCAATCATGGGGTGCAGAAAATCTGCCACCTTAGACATATTAAGAAGGTTATGGTGCATTCCGTAATGAATAAGGGGATTACGGTTGACTAAGGTTTGTATAACTTGGCTAAGTTGAATCATGTTATAAACATAACATATTTTGTTAATTTTTTAAAGTTTTTTATAGTTACTAGACAACAAAGACCCTAAACAAGTATATAAAAACTAGATTTTAGCAAATTAACTAACCCAAAATGGCTCCGCAAGACCGCCTTGAAACATTCGCTCCCGACACTTTACCCGAACTCTCTCAAGAACGAGCTCCCTTAAAAATAGCCATCGCTACTTCTCTCCGCGACATCCGCCGTGAAGACCAAAATGGCCGTTGGCTTAACTTAAATGGACAACGCGCTTACATGATGGGAGTCCCCGAAGTGTTAACTCATTCTTTAAATGGAGACGAAGATCGACTTTTGGAATGGACTCAAGGCATTGGCCAACTAAATCGTCAAATTCTTGGCCCTGAATATTTTGACGCCATGGAGCGTTGTATTTTAAAAATTGGAGCTGCAATCCGCGAACGTTTTCAATTAGTAGGAGTTGTTTTTGATGACAGCCCTCTCCCAGACCTCCATCCTAAAAGAGGAGAAGCTTTTTCTATGAACCCCTCAAGTTCAGATTGGATTTGGGCCCCAGGACTTCGCACCCCAAACGGAGAACTTCTTTCTAGTAACACCGTTAGCATCCCTTCGGACTACCGCCGCCCCATCAATACCGACGAACAACGCCACACTGGCAAACAAGAATTTGAACAACAACTTCGCCAGGTAATTTTTGGACAAATGGACGCAGACATCCTACTTTCCGATCATTTAATGGTTATTTTAGAAGATCTTGTAAAAGCTCCTCATGATTTTCGAGGGCGTCTCCTAAATATCCATCCAGCTATCACTAATCTTACTGACCCAGATTGCTTCCGCGGTGACACTCCAACTGCCGATGCCATTGCCGCTGCTCAAACCCGCGCAGTTCACACTGGATCTACTTTTCACTTTATTGACCCCGGAATAGATACTGGACCTCCCATTGCTCGCCTCAAACCAACCCCTGTTCTTCCTACTGACCAACCTCAAGAACTTCGCCTTCGCAATTATTTAACCAAAGGATTAGTCGCTCTCGAAGGCCTTGTTCATTATTACGACCAACTTTACAACACTTTTCGTCCTGGCGACGGTCAACAATTAACTCGCTCTACTCATGCCCTACCCCTACACGCTACTTAATCGTAATTCGCACATTTTTCCTCTTTTCGGAAACCAACTTCAGGGTGAACCTTATATTTTTGATCTCTCGTCAAATAACCCGCTCACTCTAGAAATGGATCCTTCAAATTTCAACAACTTTCAACACTTAATTTTTGAAGAATTAGAACAAAGCGAACATTCCTGGGGACTTGGACGTTACTTCGAAGAACGCGCTAACATTCTGCGCCATTACCCTCAAATGATCGAAGAAGGCAGAATTTATCATTTAGGATTAGATATTATGGTTCCAGCTGGTTTTACTCTTTACGCGCCACTTGATGCCACTGTTTATGAAATTGGAAAAGAGGAAGGAGTTGGCAATTACGGTGGATATGTAATTTTGCGCCATGATTTAGGAAACGAGCCTTTTTATTCTTTTTATGGACATTTAAATAGTCAACATGTTATCCAAAAAGGAGACTCTTTATGTGCTGGCGATCCATTCGCCTCTATAGGTCAAGGACATGACAGTGGTGGCTGGTTTACACACACTCATCTCCAAATTCTTACCCAAAAAGCCGTTCAAAAAAACCTCACTCATCAAGGTTACATCAGCCAAAAAAAACTTCACGAAGCCCCCTCCCTTTTCCCAGATCCTAGCCTGCTTTTTAGGTATTAGACTCTCCAGCTAAATCTTCTCTCGTAGCTACGATTCCCTCATCAATCAAAACCTCTCCATCACCACTTAGATCATCATCTTCACCTGATTCCCCATAAGGTGGCCATTCCAACATATCTTCTGGCGGAACTGGTGTTGGCGTTGGAATTCGATCACACATAAACCGACTAACCTCTGAAACTTGCAAAAACTGCAACAACCAAGCACGTAAATTATATTCGCCTCCTTCACCATAAACATCAACTAAGGATCTAACCATCTGTGTTAAAGCCTTAAAAAACTCTTCAACATTGTCCTGGCTCATATCAACTTCCCATGGGAATTCCGCACTAGCATCACTTTTTTGTAAAATCCCAATCCTCTCCATCATTTGCATAAAAATCATACTTTCCCGGAAATAATTAGGCCCGCCAGGCTTATGACGTTCTGAGGAAAACCGACAACAATCCAACAAAAGCTCACTCAAAACTTCTTTCAAATCATCCAAATCTACTTCTGGAGAATCCTGACCTTGCCCCTCCAAATAAGAAATCCACTCATTCCCCACCAATCCACCTGAAGAGGCTTTCCATTCTTCAGAAAAAGGATTCACCAACAAATCACGACTCCCAATTCGTTCGTAAGTATCCGCTTTCAAACCTATCAAATGGCCTAATTCATGCGAAGCAATCCGCCGACCCAGCCTCTTATCAGAATCTGGTGGATTTGGAAAACACTGCGCAAAAGTCTTTTCCCCAAATACGGTTTTAAAATGTTCACAAGCCCGAGCATAAGTTTCTTCTTCTCCAGATATATCAAGTGAAATAGACACTCCGCCTTTTTCACGCGAATCAAACTCATTTGGCAAAGCCTGACCTTTTGGCTTAATTTCTAACTCTAAACCAGATCCAGTAAAATGATAAAAAACCACAGCCGCCTCTTCTACAAAACCAATTGTATCTTTGATAGCTTGGCAATTAGGAAAATATTTTTCATTAGCAAGATTAGCCAACATGGTTTGTTGCGTCTGATTAGCAATTTCTTGCGCTCGCACAGCGTCTAAATCTGGGGTACGTAAACTAGTTTCTGGAAATCGCAAAATCGGATCTCCTAAATAATTCGTTTCTATTTGGTGCACACACAACACATCTGTAGTTGGATCTACTACTTGATCTTTAAGCATGCAATCCGCTTCTTTCCAAACTTTAGGATCACTAGTTTCGTAAGCCTTCAAAACAACCTCATAATAAAAAATCTTTCGTTCAACTAATTCACGTTCATGATCATCCAGCGAGTCCAAAGGTAATCCTCTTAAATTAGATAACACCTGCTGATAAGCATTCACAATTGCTTGAACTTCTTCCGAATAAGCATCGTGTAATAAAACTTCTTTTACCTCTCCCCCAGAGTCCTCTCGCACCACTGCACATTCATTGGTCATCCCTCTTCTGGTTCGCTCCTTAGCATCAATTGGAAACTCCTCAATTAAAATTTTAATAGCCAAACGATCCGTGGCCGCCATGGCTGGCAACAAAGCCGTAAACTCCTCTTTAGCCACCGACGATAAACCTGGAGCATCTTTTTCGTCAATCCAACTCTGAATCAATTTAAACTTAAGACGATTAGCCCGAGCATTTAACTCTCGAAGAGCAAATTTTTCCGGACTAGAAGATTCCACTCCTTCAAATTTTTTGAGAACTAAACCTCTTTCCACATGCGTCAATAACTCCCCTCCAATCCCAGCCTCCTTCACTTGCGACAACACAAACCTTTCCACAATCGTATCAATAGTTCGCAACGCTCTCGAACTTTCTTTACCTTCCATTTTATCTAATCCTAACTGATAAGGATCGCACGCATCAAAAGCCTCAATACTTAAATCAACAGCTCGAAGCTTGGCCTCATCTTCGGAAAATTCAGGTAAAGTCATTCCTCCGTAATCTCGCAGGGGTAAATGGTTTTGAGCAACAGTTTCAACCATTTTTTTAAATTAAATACAGGAGATATTTGTACCATAAAACAGCCAACCATTCAAAAACTAGACCTTTCCTAAAGCTCCAAACGCTCGTCCTTTGGACATTCCTGACATTCACTACGCCATTTACCCAATAAAAATCCTTTTAACTCCCAAATCGACAAAATCACCACCATTCCTAAAATCCCCAAAACATAAGGGATAACTTCGTCTGCAGTATCCCAACTAATAATTAAACGTCGAATCAAATCTGTTATTCCAATATAAAACAAAAACCGAAGTGGAAAATGATAGTTATGATTGAAATACAACTTAATGGACGCCACTACCTCTACGAAAAGAAGGATCAAAAACACCTGCTCCAAAGCCTGGTGAAAATCATAACCATTTCCAAAAAAATCTCGTACCATAATTACAAACACCATAAAAACCAAAACCACAAAAAACAAACCAATCCCCAACAAAACCAATGCTATGGGAAAATGCAACATTTCTGCCACTTTCTTTTCCCATTTCTTTGATGTTTTAGTCATAGCTAAATAATACCTTGAAAAGTCTTTAAAGATAAGTAAAATATTTGCGGTGGACCTCTGGGGTTGACAAAATAGACGTAAAGATTTAAAATTAACAACCTTTTCCTGAAAATTTTAGAGACTGAAGGCTTAAAATTTAAGAATTCGCTCCCTGATATTGTTCAGGTCTGCTGAAAAAGTAGGACAATCTCTCATTATTTACGCCCCGTTTATTTGGGCGTGCGAGGCGAAAAATCCACTTAAGCAGCAGAAATTGACAACACAGTAGGTGAAGTAATTTATTTTGCAGTCAGTCAGATGCTGTTTAGAAAAGCGCGGTTAAGGCGTTAACTAAAAAGTAATTGGCTGGCTGCAAGTAGCAGTTCCAGCAAAGTACCCCATATTCGGGGCAAACTTGAGGGGCAATCAAACACACAGAAAGGATTCCCCCGTAGTAGTACGCAGGAGCAGAAGAGATTATGAAGAAGCGAATGCTTCCGTTCAAGCTCACCCTGGACACGGCAACAGCCGCGTCCTCCCCCCGCATCGGGACCCTCCAGATCGGGGACTCCCCCGCCCGCCCTGTGACCCTCACGGAAGCCGACGTCGTCGGCTTCCTGAGCGCCCAGCCAGGCAAACGCGAACCCTTCCGGTTCAAGCGCTTCGCCCCGGTCGAGGTGGAACTGGTCCCCCAGTGGCGGAACCAGTCCCTGACGATCACCGGGACCGGCACCTTCAGCCGCTCCCGGCGGCAGAGGTGGTACGGGACCCCCTGGTGGATCTTCGAGCCCTCCCGCGGTCGCCCGCGGGACTGGGGGGCCTCAGCCCTCGCCATGGGCTAGGCCAGACGAACCAATGAGTCGATGAACAAAGCTATGGCCCGGGGCGTGCTTGCGCGCCCCGGGCTTCGCGGCCTCCGCTTCTCCCTTCAACTCCTCCACCTACTGTGTTCTATCCCTATCTCATTCACATGAGATTTTTAGAAATGCAAAAACATAAAAACTAATCTTGACAACAACCTGCAACTACCGATATATTCCAGTTAACTGGTTTTCCAGTTGTCTGCCCCAACAGATTAGTAGCTTGTATCGCCTTAATTATTTAAGGCTGGTTCATCCTCATCAACCGGAAGCAGATTCCGTTCTTTGATAGCACGAGATGAAACAATAACTGTCGCTAGACATGTGGCGCCTAGAATATCCATCCACCCCTCTAGGCGTTACTTTTCTAGCGACAATAAATAATTTTTCAAACATTTGGGTGTGGGCCTTGGTATCCATTAATGAGGATACACATCCTCGCCAAGCCCCACACCCCGCATTCAAGTGATCCTTAGGTTTCTTAGCTCCCCTCCCATCAACGCACGAGGCGTTGTTGCCTCGGCCTGGGGGTCACTTGTTCACCATGGGATGCAAGGGCTGTACTCCCAAGTACGGCCCAGCATCGGCTTTAGGGCCTTGACCAGCCCTAAAAGCCACTGAGGAAAGATTTGTGCAGGCACTTCGCGCCCCCTTTCTTTTCTCAGGCCACTCTAATCGTTGCCAGGGGTTTTCCGCCCCCCTTCCCTCTGGTGACGCGGTGGGCGAGGGATCCCCCCTCGCTCACCGTTACTTTCAACCGCGGCTCCTCGAGTCCCTTCCCGCCACTACCGCAACCAGGGATTCGGATAACCGCGTTTTCAAGGGCGGACCTTCCAACGCAGAAGCAGAAGCTTTCTTGCCGCTGTTATCTGTTCCGCCTTAATTGCCGACGGGAGAGCGGGGCCCTTGCCCTCTCTCCCGTCGGTCCTCACCCTTTTTGTTTCATCTCGTGCTTCTTTCCCAAATTCAAAAACCATTGACTTAAAAACAACACGTTCTAATCTCGTGCTACATTCCTTTTTTCTAAATCTCCAATTTTTCATCCAAACCTGCTTGTCGCACAAAAAACGGCACCATATTCATTAATTTTCTAAAGCTCTCTTCAGTTGCCATTAATAATTCCCGACATTCAGACCTCACCCCAACTTTAAATTCATTATATTCATTCGGAGGAACAGTTCCACCTATTCGTAAACCTCTTGGAATTGGCAAGCCTAAAGTCTGCGCTAATTTAACAAATCCCTCTTTCCGGTCACTAACATATATTTGCCGAACATTCATTAACTCTTTTAAAACTTTCCCCATTTCCAACATCACTACCCAATCAATATCTCTATCTAAAGAAAACTCATCAAAAACTTGAGCCTGTCTTAAAAACGCTGGAAAATTTTCATCACCATTAAATTCTTCCACATCCATTCCTAAAACCGAACAACTTATAGCTCTCAAACCATTTACATACCACTGCCAATTAAAATGATGTATTATTCCTCCTTTTTTTAAAGAATCAGGCACAGCCACTCCTAAATCACTTCCTAACTTCCCAGCCCGCAAAGCTTGATCATGAGCTATTCTTTGCGGTGCTTTTCCTTTCATTTCTCTTTTCGCAACCTCCCCCAATATTCCTCTCAAGGCCGCTGGATCACTCAATAAAATCGGATTACCTTGCGGGACTCGAACCAAAGCTGGGACATTATCCACATTCCCAAAAAACTCCCTTTCTCCCATTCCTAAGACTGTTTTTACCCCTTCTTTAAGTCTTAACCGAAAATAACGCTCTTCTTCCTCTGTTGGCGCCCGACCCAATATGAATTCTTCTGGCAAAGGCTCTTCTAACAATCTTGCCAATTCTGTTAACACTTCCCTCTCCCATAATTCCCTAAACACTGGCACCATTCCTCTATATTCTTGTTCCTCCTCCACTGTCTGTTGCAACAAAACTCCTAATTTATCTTGTAAATCCTCATCTGCATCCACTCCTGGCTGTACCATTCTCTCGCGCATCATTTCAGCCACCTGAGAAATTCTAAAATCATCAACCGTATCTGCAGCTGCTACCACAGAACAACCGGCTGGAGCTCCAGCTACAACTGGCTCTCCTCCCTGACGTTCCGTTGAACTTGTATTTAATGCTCTCACTTTAATAAAATTATTTATTTAAAGGAGCCTAACCTATCAATAAAAATCCAACCCGTCAACCCTTAGCTACAACCTGATGTCTCACCACAACTCAAACACTTGTAGCAAGTTCCATTCCGAGTCATAACCGCCCCACAAGTTGTACAAAGCGGTGCGTCTTCGTTATTCATTCGAAGAGACATGTTGTTTTGCATCATTTCTAACTGTTCCTTTCCAGAAACAGCCGCTACTTTTTCCTTTACCGCTACTTCCTCTTTTTCCTTAGTTTTTACTGTGCCGGGTTCACGAGGAGTCTGAGGAGTTTCGTGAATTGAGTCTACTAATTCCTCAAAACTGCGTTGCAAATGATGATAATTACGTTCCGCTAAAGTCCCCTGCTCATAAGCACGATCAACTAAATCGCTATTATGATATTTTTTAGCAACCTCTCGTGGGAGAAATTTAAGCGCTAACCATCGCCCTAAATAATCCATAATTGATTTCACCATTGGAATCTCGGAATTTTCTGTCATTCCAGCTGGCTCAAATCGAGAGTGGGTAAATTTAGTAACCAAAACCTCCAACGGCACCCCATATTGCAAGTTCAAAGAAACCGACAAAGCAAAGGCATCCATAATTCCAGAAAGCGTACTTCCCTCTTTACTCATTTTAATAAAAATTTCACCCGGCATTCCACCTTCGTACAAACCAACTGTCAAATAACCTTCGTGCCCTTGAATGCTAAATTTATGAGTTAAGCTATGGCGTTCATTTGGCAACTTTCGACGGAATGGTTTTTGAATAATTTTCTCTACTACTTGCTGCATTTCTTCTGGGGAAGAATCCATTTCTTCATCTGTAAAATTAAACAAACTTGCCATATTAGAAGCCATCGAAGAAGTTGAAAGAGGCTGACTCAATTTAGACCCATCCCGATAAAGAGCATTGGCTTTTAGCATGTATTTCCAACTTTCCATGTAAGCACTTTTTACATCACTAATTGTTGCCTCTTCTGGCAAATTAACCGTCTTAGAAATCGCCCCCGAAATAAACGGCTGAGCAGCCGCCATCATTTGAATATGACCTCCTGGACGAATAAACCTTTTACCAATCTTTCCACAACGGTTAGCACAGTCAAACACCGCGTAATGTTCCTCTTTTAAATACGGAGCCTTTTCTATCGTCATTGTTCCACAAACATAAGTATTAGCCTGTTCTATTTGCTCATCGGTAAAGCCCAGGTGTTTTAAAATCGCAAAATTTGAATCATTCATTTGGTCCTCATCCATTTTCAAAATTTCTTCACAAAAATCCTCACCCAAAGCCCACTTATTAAAAGCAAACTTAAGCTCAAACACTGACTCCAATTGACCTTCGATAGCCACAATTTGCTTATCCCCAAACCCTTTTTCGCGAAGTTCATCATGCGTAATAGTTGGAGAACCTTTGAGCGTTCCATGACCTTTTACATAATGAATCATGGCATCAATTTCTTCCTTTTGATAACCAAGTCTTTCCAAAGCAGGCCGAATCGACTGGTTAGCAATTTTGAAATATCCACCACCAACTAATTTCTTAAACTTAACTAACGCAAAATCTGGCTCAATCCCCGTTGTATCACAATCCATCACTAGTCCAATTGTCCCCGTTGGTGCAATCACCGTAACTTGAGCATTGCGATAACCATGTTTTTCACCCCAACCCAAAGCACGATCCCAAGCATCACGCGCCGCCACTAACAAATCTTTTGGACATAACTCCTCATTAATCCCCGTTGGGGCAATCGTCAAACCTTCATATTTATCCTTTGGCTCATTATAAGCCGCCCGACGATGATTTCGAATCACACGCAGCATATCCTTTTCATTTCCTTCATACCTAGGAAAAGCTCCCCGTATTTTAGCCATCTCCGCAGAAGTTGCGTAAGATTCACCACACATAAAAGCCGTAATTGCTCCAGCAATCGCAAATCCTTCTTCGCTATCGTAAGGAATCCCCTGCCGCATCAAAAGCGTTCCAATATTAGCGTAACCAAGACCCAAAGTTCGATAATCAAAACTTAACTGGGCAATTGATTCAGATGGGAACTGCGCCATTAACACGGAAATTTCCAAGACAATTGTCCACAAATGACAAGCATGTCTAAATTCATCAATCAAAAATTTCTGTGATTTTTCATCATAAAACTTCACCAAATTAAGAGAAGCTAAATTACAAGCCGTATCATCCAAAAACATATATTCCGAACAAGGATTACTGGCGTTAATTCGACCGTCTTTCGGACAAGTATGCCATTCATTAATAGTGCTGTCGTATTGAATCCCAGGATCTGCACAAAGCCAAGTTGCTTCGGCAATTTGATCCCATAAATCACGTGCTTTAACAGATTTATAAACCTTACCACTAGTCCGATTAATCAAATCCCAATCCGTATCTTTTTCAACTGCTTCCAAAAATTCATTTGTCACACGCACGGAATTATTAGAATTTTGACCACCCACCGTTGAGTAAGCCTCAGAACGAAAATCCGTATCATAAGTTCGGAATGAAAACTCCTCTGGTTTCATACCATCATCCACCCGCATAATTACCCGTTTAATAGTGTTAAGTGGCACGTGAACCTTGCTAGCTTTTAACACTAAATTCTTTAATTCAGGATTCTTTTCTGGATCTGAACCTTTGACATACACAGACTCTACAATTGGTTTCAACTTTTCAAAACAAATATGTGAACCCGCCACCAAGGCTGATACTTTTTGTTCTTCAATCACCTTCCAAGTAATAAATTCTTCAATTTCTGGATGATCCATATCTACACAAACCATTTTAGCGGCCCGGCGAGTTGTCCCTCCAGACTTAATAGCGCCAGCGGCCCGATCAAACACCCGCAAAAAACTCATTAACCCAGAAGACTGTCCTCCGCCTCCGAGCTTTTCATTCGCACCACGCAACTTTGAAAAGTTTGAACCTGTCCCAGAACCATATTTAAATAATCGCGCTTCTCTAGTTACACCATCAAAAATCCCTCCTTCCCCAACTAAATCATCACTAATAGATTGAATAAAACAAGCATGTGGTTGTGGTCTAGTGTAGGCATCTTTAGAACGTTCTACCCTCCCAGTTTCATCATTTACATAATAGTGTCCTTGCGCTGAACCAGTAATCCCATACGCATGATGAAGTCCTGTATTAAACCATTGTGGACTATTTGGGGCTGATCGCTGTGTCATAAGTAAATAACGCATCTCATCTTCAAAAGCATCGGCATCATCCTTGGAATCAAAATAATCATACTTCTCTCCCCAGTGTCTCCAAGTCCCAGCTAACCGATCCATAACCTGTTTAGCAGACCATTCTGCCCCTAAATCTTCACTATCTTTTTGAGGAACTCCTTGTTTTCGAAAATATTTCTGCGCAATCACGTCAGTAGCTACCTGGGTCCAATCTTTTGGAATTTCAATATCTTTCATTTCAAAAACCACTGATCCATCGGGGTTAGTAATTTTAGAAGTTCTTTTTTCAAATTCAATATCCTGGTAAGGACTTTCGCCCTTATTAGTAAAAAAGCGCTCTATTTTAAGCCCTTTTTCCCCCACGCGCATAGCGTGAGAAAGGTCCGTAGAGGTCATAATATGGAGGGTTAGGAAAAGCCATAAAAACACAACATATAGTGGTTGTATGAACTAAAACGCACTAAATATGGTAAGCAAAATATTATTATTATCACCACCTAAGGTCAAGGCATTTCACCAAATAAGGACTTGGCAAAACACAAAGGAGATGGCCAATATATATTAGAGCCTTCCAGCCTTAGCCTGTTTAGTAGCTTCTGTCCTTAAACGAGTAGCTAATCGTTTCAAAAGTTCTGGATTTTGGCGCAAATACTGATCTTGCAAAAACTCACTATATTCTTTGTTTACCTGCAAGAACCGACCTAAAAAGTAAACAATTTCCGCTCCATTTAATTCCTGTAAACATTGCTGATATAAATCTCTATCTAAACCTCTAAGCAAAGGACTCATTTCCATCCAATCTTCTAGGACTTCTCTTATTAAACTCACCGTAGCTTCATCTTTTAGCTGATCTTTAAAAATCATTAATAAATCAAACAAAGCTTTTAAACGCTCTTTTGAAAGAAGCGTGACTAGTAGCCAACGCTCTCCAACATCCTCCATTTCTTCAATTAACATACAACTTTCCTCAATAATTAAAGGAAGAGGCGCTAATCCGGCCTCCCCTTTTAAGATTGGTACTTCTTCAAGTCTGGTGAGTAAAGCCGTCCGATATTCTTCATCGTGCAAATCATCCCATTCCTCAGTTGCTAACTCTTTTCTGGCCACTTTTAATAAGACCTCATCACAATGCTCCAAAAACGAAAGCTCCAGATCTTCCAAAGCCTCATCATTAAAAGGAACGTTTTCTTCAGCAAACTTAACCTGATGAAGAAAGTAATCCAAAGCTTTGAATTTCTCATCTTCAAAAGTGGTAAGCGCCAAATTTCGGACCAGGTCATCACATTCGAGCGTCAAGAGAGGCGAGTTAGACATAATTAGTTTGGGTTTTTTTTGATTTCTATAAATTATAGCAAAAATCCCTTCCTTTAACCAGAGGGAATAGTGACGCTCATCCACATAAGCCACTTGCGTCAACTAATTTATCTCCCCATCTGCGACCATCTAACTCCACCCGCTTTCACAGACCGTACATCTGTTAAATTAGTAGTTGTATGCGCATCTTCCAGGAAAACTTCGTCAAAACCAATCTGTCTTTGCACACCACCACTAATACTATCCGCAATCCAAACTCCATTCTCATCAAAAGAATACGCCACCACTTGATGCCCAATATTCACTCCTCCACTATAATAAGGAATATACATTACTAGTGGTTCCCCTTTAGCTAATTTTTTAAAAAAGAACTCCGCCGAACCATTGTAAGTAAAAATCACATCCATATCATATTCTTCGGCAAAATTTTCGAATTCAGTTGTATTCCAAATAAACTCCCCATCCCATCCAATTCTCTCCTGTAACTCCGCTACATTCAATACCAAATCATAACGCCATTCCAACAAGTTCTTAACCGCAAAAGTATAACAACCATAAGACCAACCACTCTGCGAATTATGTGCAAAATCCATATCTCCCGGGTAAGACGCTGTAATTCCGGTCTCCAAAACTTCTTCATACGACAAATCATCACCATCTTCAATTTCCCAGATATCAAATGATTCTCCCGCTTCACTTTTCACTGCCCGATACAAAAGATCGCTCATTTGCTTACGACTAATTAATTCATGCGGTGTTATATAAAGGTCTAATTTATCTAACAACCCTTTTTCTTCGGCCATCATTAAATAAGGCTCATACCAACTACCACGATCCACATCCGTATAAGAACTACTCAAAACCGTGCCTTCTAATTCCCATTCCAAAGCCTCAAAAATAATTTTCATAGCCTCGGTGCGCGTAATGTACGCCCCGGGTCGAAAATTCCCATCATTATAACCCTGCACCCAACCTTCCTCTTCGGCATAACAAACATATTTGGCGTACCAATCCTCCTGAACATCTGTAAAACACTTTTTATAAACCGTTTCATCTGGAGTCACACCCTCTACCCCCTCGACCACCATTTTCGTAAATTCCGCCCGATTTATCAGACTAAGCGGCCGAAAAGTCCCATCCCCATAACCCTCTACCACGCCTTCATCCACTAAATAATCCAAGGCTTCCGAAACCGAATCTGTATCATAAACATCCGGAAAAACTTCGCCGGCTGAAACCATGGAAGACCAGAGAAAAACACCAATAATTATTCCTAAAAACATCTTTTTCATACTGGCATTATACGCTCACCCCTTCCTCTTTTCCAACTCTTCCATCACATCTTCAAAAGAAAGCCCCTGAAAAACTAATAAAACCCCTAAATGATAAACCAAATCCGCAACTTCTTCTTTTAAACGTTGCTTAGTTTCCACACGCGCCGCTTGCAAAACTTCCAAAGATTCTTCCTCTACCTTTGCCAAAATCGCTTCCACTCCACCTTTATATAAAGACGTTGTATAAGAACCTGAAGGTAAATCTTTTTTTCGCGCCTCTAGACAACGCTCCAAAGCTCCTAAAAATCCCATTCCACGAAAAGTCTCCCCAAAACACGACCGCTTTCCAGTGTGACAAGTAGGTCCCGCCGGTTCTACTAATATTAATAACGTGTCCTGATCACAATCTTCCCACAGCTCTTTAACCTGTAAAACATTGCCCGAAGTTTCACCCTTTTTCCACAAGCGCTGTTTCGTACGACTCCAAAACCACACCTCACTAGTTACGCGCGTACGCTCATAAGCTTCCTCATTCATAAATCCCACCATTAATACTTCTCGCGTGGCCACATCTTGAACCACGGCCGGAATCAATCCCTTCATTTTTTCAAAATTAATCATAGTAAAGATTTTTTAAGGTCTGAAATTGAAATCTCGCCAAAGTGAAAAACACTCGCTGCTAAGGCTGCATCTGCCACTCCCTCTTCAAAAACTTCTACAAAATCTTCGCTACAACCAGCTCCTCCAGACGCAATTATTGGCACTTTTACCTTTTTGGAAATTGCCCGCAACAAAGGAAGATCAAAACCAACTTTGGTCCCGTCCCGATCCATAGAAGTCAACAAAATCTCGCCCGCACCCCGCTCTACTACTTCTTGCGCCCATTTAACCGCATCCAAACCTGTTGCCTTTGAACCGCCACTCACAAAAATCTCCCATTTATCACCAACTTTTTTAGCATCAATCGCGGCCACAATACATTGCGATCCAAATTGCGCTGAAGCTTGATTAATCAAGTCCGGATTTCGCACCAATTCACTATTAATAGAAACCTTATCTGCCCCAGCCCTTAAAACCTCTCGAATATCAGCCACCGAACTAATTCCTCCTCCCACAGTAAAAGGAATCGAAATTTCACTCGCTACTTTTTCCACTAAACCAACCAAAGTCCCTCGTTGCTCTTTTGTGGCTGTAATATCCAAAAAAACTAATTCATCAGCCCCTTGTTCTGAGTATGCTTTCCCTAAAGCAATAGGATCTCCGGCATCTCTTAAATTCACAAAATTCACTCCTTTAACAGTTCTTCCATTCTTAACATCCAAACACGGAATAATTCGTTTTCGAAGACAATTCCCCTCATAAAATGCTTTCCCAACCACCACCGAAAAACCCAAATCAGCCAACTTTCGCGCCTCTTTTAATGAAGAAACTCCGCCCGCAGCAATCCATTTAATCTGGGAATAATCACGCTTTAAATCCATATATAACTTTTTATTAACTCCTTTAAGCATCCCATCCCGCGTAATATCTGTGCACAAAATTGTTTGAACACTGGGGAGTCTTTTTAAAAAATTTGATATCGAAATGGATGTCCCTTTTTCCCATCCCGAAACGCGAATTTCATTATTTTTAAGATCCATAGCCACCACAACTCGCTCTTTCCCAAACCGCTTAATTGCTTCATTCACTAACTGTGGATTTTGCACAGCCACACTCCCCAAAATCACTCTATTAACTCCAATATCAAACATTTCTTCTATAGTTCTTAAATCTCGAATCCCACCTCCCACTTGAACTTTCATATTTGTGTTCGCCAAGATTTTTTGGATCATATCTTTATTCTTTGATTTCCCACTCCGCGCTCCATCCAAATCAATAATGTGGAGCCATTTATAACCCATTTTTTCATAAAGTCGTGCCATCAAAATTGGTGAAATTTGATAACTTGTTTTGGCATCATAACACCCCTGCTTAAGACGCACACATTGCCCATTTATCAGATCAATAGCTGGAATAATCATAATGATAAAAAGTTAGCTAATAATTTAAGACCCACTTTTCCAGATTTCTCTGGGTGAAATTGAACACCATAAAAATTTTCCTTTTGAACTACCGAAGAAAACATTTCTCCATAAAAACTAATTCCCGAGGTTTCTTCTCCCAAAGGAGCCACATATGAATTCACAAAATAAAAATACGACTCATTTGGGATGTTTTTAGTCAAATCTGAATTCGCCCATTTAACAGCATTCCACCCAATCTGTGGCACTTTTGGATTTTTTAATAACTTCACTTTTCCAGGGATAACTCCCAAACAAGAGACATCCCCCTCGGCGCTTTCTTCAAACAAAAGCTGCATGCCCAAACAAATCCCCAACACCGGAACTTTCAACTTTCGCAAAACTTTATCCAATCCTTTTTCACGCAAAATTTTCATAGCTGGCTCAGCTGCTCCCACTCCTGGAAAAATCACTTTTTCAGCTCGCGCCACAATCACAGGATCATCTGTGATTTTGTACGATTCTCCCAAGCGATCCAACGCATTAGTAACGCTACGTAAATTTCCAGCTTGATAATCAATAATAGTAATCATGATAAATAAGGGTTAAAATCAAAAGTTGCCATTTCCATCACTCGCGCAAATCCCAAAGCCGTAACTTTTTGGGGATACCTAAACAGATTCATTGTTAGTAATGGACAGCACAATAAAGACGAACGAAATCGATTTTCCCAATCTGTTGGGAGTAACTTTTCAGCCCGCAAAAACTGCACTAACGGCTGCACTACATTTTGCATTTTGGACTGCAAAAATTGCTGCTCTAACACAGAAAGTGGACATTCATAATCAACCTTGACTACGTTATTAACAACCTTCATTTCAAGCTCAAAATCCATCTCTGGGAAATACATCCAGCGCGCAAAAGCATTGTGAAAAATCGGCTTAGTTAAATCCAAAAACGGATCCATTCGTCCGGCATAAGCTGGATCAAAATAACGCAAACCATCCTCACCCAAAAACACATTTCCATTGTGCGCATCACCATGTCCAATCACAGAAAAAGGGAGAACTGCACTTGGAGCCAACAACTCCTTTGCTTTTTCTATCTTCTCGCGCAAAATTCCACAATCTCGGCCATTTATAATCCAACGGGCATTAGCTAATTCTACAAACCGAGGTTGAACCCCATAAAAATTATTAAATCGTGGTCCATTCAATCGTTTATAAAAAAGCTGCTGCACCGCGGGATATTCATAAAAATCACGTTCAAAAGTCTCCATATAAATTTTAAAAAGTCTCTCGTCAAGCGCTACTTGTTTGGCAAAATCAAATTTTCCCACTCCCTCATAACTCACCTCAAACAAGGAAGAATCCGAAATCCATGGATAAACTAAAAGCTCTCTTTCTTGCTCGGTCGACGCATAACATGGAGCAATTATTGGATAACCAGCTTCTTCCAACAACTTAGCCCCTGCGTATTCCGCTACTTCCCCATTTTGTTCAATGTGAGTTTTAAAAAAATACTTTTCCCCATTCTCCTCAAACGACCCTTTAAAAGAATTCAAAGAAACTGCAGATTGCAAAAACACTAACTTCTCCGGTTTAAGCTTAAACTTTTGACGCAAAAACCCAGCCAACAATTGACCTGCTTTTTGCTCGTTCCCAGATTGTAAAAATTGATAAATTTCTTCCATTTCCTAGAAGTTAAAAAATTTCAAATTTGGCAAAACCAAATCTGCTCCACCCGCCTTTAATCGCCCAAACAAATCTCCTCCAGTAGCCACTGCAATCACCTGAACTGGAACCTTTTTAAAAATTTTCTGAGCCTTCAAAGCCGCTTGCAAACCAATTTCAGAATCCTCAAAAACCAAAAACTTTTCTGCCTTTGGATAATTTTCAATCGCCTTATTAAAAGCATTTAAATAAATATCTGGCGCTGGTTTTTTAACAATTTTAGCCGCAGAATCATAACCCAAAAATCGATCAAAAAACTCCTTAAGACCAACCTTTTCTAAAATAGCGATTATCGACTTTTCCATATTATTAGAAACTACCCATTGGGCATCACCCTTAGCTTGAATTCCTTCTAAACAACCTCTAACTCCAGGGCAAAGAGTAAAAACCGTTTCCTCACGCAGCTGATCATATTCCTTTACCATTTCAGTACAAACTTGATCATCATACTCTCCAACTTTCTTTAAAATAGCCTTACAAAATTCTGGAATAGCTAAAGCAAATTTAGAAGCAATAAATTCCTTCGAAACCTGAGCCTTACAACCAAAGCGTTTCTTTAGCCACGGATTCACAACATCCAAATCCAGTTGTAATGAATCAATAAGCACTCCATCCATGTCCCAAAAATAAACTTTCATAATTCTAAATTTAAGAAATTATTCAAACCGAATTTGTACACTACGTTTATGCGCATCCAAACCTTCCACATCAGAAATTGTCTCTACAATTGGCTTTAATGCAGCCAACCCATCACGCGTTAATTCTTGAAACTCCATTTTTTTCTGAAAAAGTCCCACATTAACTGGCGAAGCAAACTTTGGTGCCACACCAGTCGGTAAGCAGTGATTAGTTCCACTGGCGTAATCCCCCACTGCCACTGGCGCAAATTCTCCTAAAAATACGGAACCCGCATTACGGATTTTTTCTAAAACTTTTCGTGGATTCTTCATCATTATTACCAAGTGCTCAGCCGCATATTCATTTGCAAATTCAATCATTTCCTCATCAGAATCAAAAACCAAAATCGCACTGTAATTCTCTAAAGCCGGCTGAATAAACTCTTGCCTTCCCAGAGATAACGCCTGCGACTCAACCTCTTCCTTAATTTGCTCAGCCATTTCTAACGAAGTAGTTGCCACCACGCCGGCCGAATCCTCCCCGTGCTCACAACGGGCCAGCACGCCGGCCGCCGCATAGCGCACATTTACTCCCTCATCCGCCAAAATCAAGGCCTCAGATGGCCCAGATAACATATCAATTCCTACTTTCCCAAAAACCTGCAATTTAGCAGCTTGAACATACGGATTTCCGGGCCCAGCAATCACATTAACCGGGACTATTGTATCTGTCCCGTAAGTCATCGCCCCAATCGCGGCAATCCCGCCAACTCGATAAATTTCATCTGCTCCAGCCTCATTAGCCGCCACAATAATTTCATAATTTGGAGCCGTAGGCGGAAAACAAACTACAGCTCTCGGTACGCCAGCCACCTTTGCTGCCACCGTTAAAATCTGCGCCACCGTTGGCAAAGGAGCTTTCCCAGCTGGGACATACAACCCCGCCGCATCCACGGGCACAATCCTCCCCCCGGTGCGCACTCCCGGCACAGTTTCAATTTCCCATTCTTTTACTGTCTTTTCATCCTGCGCCTCGTGGTAAGCTCGCGAAATCCGAATCTGCTCGCGAATCGCCCCCAACACCTCATCCGAAACATTCGCATAAGCCTCTTTTATATCCGCCTCACTTACCCGCAAACGATCCACTGTACTCTCTGGATCATCAAACGTGCGAATATAATCTAAAATTGCCTCATCTCCCTCTGTAGCAATCCTATCAAGCCACTCGCGTGCCACTTCCGCCGCCTTAGAAACATCAAGTTGCGCCCGCTGCATAATGCGCTCCTTATCCTCCTTTTGAATTGTTTTCCACTCATAAATAGAAATCATCATAAAAAAGTTAAAAAAATATTTAAAGAATCATTTTCTCAATTGGTGTCACCAAAATCCCCGAGGCCCCCGCCTCTTTTAGCCGTTCCATTACCTCCCAAAAAACTTGCTCTGGCACCACACTGTGCACCGCAATCATGTCTTGTTCCGCTAATGGCAAAACTGTTGGGCTCGATAATCCCGGTAGAATTTTTCTAATTTTTTCTAAAGAACTCTTCGGAGCATTCATCATCACATAACGATTTTTACGTGCCACCAAAGTTCCTCGAAGCCGCATCAAAAACCGCTCCAAAATCTTTTGCTGTTTATTCATAGACTTTAAATTCCCAATCAAAAGCGCCTCAGACTCCAAAACTTCATCCAAAACACGCAAACCATTGGTCCGCAAAGTTGTCCCGGTCGAAACCACATCACAAATAGCCTCTGCCACCTGCAAACTAGGTGTAATTTCTACGGCCCCACTAACTTCAACAATTTCGGAAATCACCCGCTTTTTCTCTAAAAACTGTTCCAAAACATTTGGATACGAAGTTGCAATTCGCTTACCGTTCAATTCCTTTATCTTTTCAATTCCCGAATTACGTGGCACCGCCAAACAAATCCGACACATCCCAAAACCTAATTTTTCCACGACTTCAACCTTTGCCATTTTCTCTTTAACCACATTCTCCCCAACAATCCCCAAATCACAAACTGAGTCCTGTACATATTCCGGAATATCATCATCTCGCAAAAACAAAATCTCCAACGGAAAATTCCGACACGTAGAAAAAAGCCTCCGCCCATAAGCATCAAATTCAAATCCACTTCGCTTAAGCAGATCAATCGTTTGTTCTGTTAAACGACCATTTTTCTGAATACCAATTTTTAACCGACCATTATTGAATTTTTTCATCTCACAAAATTTAAGAATTAAAAAAGAGCTCATTTTTGAGCTCTGGAGGTCAAACTTGTGTGCGTCTTTTTAAAGTCGCTTAAGCACAAGCTTATAACCTCCCTCTCCATGATGTAACCAATGCGCCACTCGCGTTACAGTGGCGGTACTTGCCCCAGTTTCAGACGCAATTTTACGATACGGAATTTTATCATTTGCCATTTTTGCCACTACCAAACGTTCCCCCATTGCTTTAAGTTCACTTAAAGTACAAAGGTCTCGAAAAAACTTCTCACACTCGCCCTTGGTCTTTAATTTTAAGACCGCCTTAAAAAGCGCTTCTGTTTCCGAATTTTTCCAATCTTCAGACATTTTTAAGGTTTAACGTTTTAATGTGCTAAAACATTAACATGCACCACATTAAATTGTCAAGTCTTTCTTCCCCCCTACTCTACAAAATGCTAAACTACGCCCAGAAAATACTAATCTCATATAATGAAAATTCTTATTTACGGCAAAGGTTACCTCGGACACAAATTTTACGAATATCTTCAAGCACAAGGCGAAGAAGCAATTTGGGGTTCCGCTGATATCGGCAATTTAGAATTAGTGCGCGCTGATCTCAAAGAACACTCCCCCGACACAATTCTTAACTGCGCCGGAAAAACTGGTCGCCCCAACGTAGACTGGTGCGAAGATCACCAAGATGAAACCTTTTATTCCAATGTCACCGGACCACTCGTGCTTATGAAAGCAGCACAAGAAACTGACACTCATCTTGCTCATTTAGGCAGTGGCTGCATTTATCAAGGAGACAATGATGGCAAAGGATTTTCCGAAAAAGATACTCCTAATTTTTACGGCAGCTTTTACAGTCAAACCAAAGCCTGGAGTGATCAAATGATGAAAAATTTCCCAGTTTTAATTCTCCGTCTTCGCATGCCGATTGATGCTAATCCTGGTCCACGTAATTTTATTAGCAAAATCACTAAATACGATAAAGTCATCAATATCCCTAACTCCATGACTGTTGTCGAAGACCTCCTTCCCGCCACCCACGAACTTCTTAAAAAATATGCTACTGGTACCTACAACATGACTAATCCCGGGGCCATTGATCACGAAACCATTCTCGACATGTACACCGAAATCGTGGACCCCAGTTTTACCTATGAAATAATTTCACTCCAAGAACTCGAAAAACACATCAAAGCTCCTCGCTCCAACTGCATCCTCGACGCTTCTAAACTAGCCAACGAGGGCATTAAAATGCGTCCCGTCGAAGAAGCAATTCGTGATTGTTTAGAAAAAGGATTTAAATAATCCCCATGCCTGACAAATCTTGTCCTAAATGCAACCACACTTTCATTGTCACGAAAAGCGATGTTGAACTTTACAAAAAACTCCTAATTCCTTCCCCTACCCATTGTCCTGACTGTCGCCATCAACGCCGACTTTGTTGGCGCAATGATCGTACTTTTTATTCCCGTAAATGTGACCAAACCGGCCAAGAATTTGTTTCTATGTATTCAGCTGATTCAAATCTAACGGTCTATCATCCCGACGCTTTTTATAAAGAGGATTGGGACCCGCTTGATTACGGCCGCGACTTAGATTTTTCGCGTCCTTTTTTCGATCAATTTTTTGAACTACAACAAACAGTCCCTCGCCTCGGCATCGACATTGTGCACTGTGAAAACAGTTATTTTTGCAACTACTGTGGAGACGACAAAAACTGCTATCTAGACATTGCTGGCGAAGGAAACGAAGATTGCTATTTTAATCTTTTTACCAAACTTTCCAAAAACTGTGTGGATTGCACTTTTGCTTACAATTCAGAACTTTGTTACGAAACTATTCAAGCCTACAACGGATACAATCTAAATTATTGCATTAATTGTGATGATTGCTCGGATTGCTCTTTTTGTTATGACCTAAAAGGCTGTCAGGACTGTCTTTTTTCCACCAATCTACGTCAAAAAAAGTATTACATTTTCAATAAACCTTATTCCAAAGAAGAATATAAACGCAAAAAAACCGAATTAGATTTCAGTTCTTACGAAAAAACTAAAAAGGCTCTCACTCAATGGCAAGAATTCCGCCTAAAAAACGCTATTCACCAAGACGCTAGTTTAATTAATTGCGAAAATTCCACTGGCAACAACCTAAAAAACTGCAAAAACACTCATCTTTCTTTTAACGCTACCAATTGCGAAGATTGCAAATATTTATACGATGTCCTAGATGCCAAAGACTGCCAAGATTTAAACTATTCTCTCTACAAACCAGAGGTTGCCTTTGAATTAATTTCTACATTACAAATGCGCTATTCAGCTTTTTGTATGGCTAGCCACTACTGTAATCATTGCTACTACTGCGATCTCACCAACAACTCTTCGGATTGCTTTGGCTGTATTGGACTTAAACGAAATAAATACTGCATTTTAAATAAACAATATTCCAAGGAAGAATATTTTGAGTTACGCGACCGCTTAATTGAACATATGAAAAAAACTAAGGAATGGGGTCAATTTTTCCCCGCCGAAAAGTCCCTTTGGAAATACGAAGAGACCGTGGCTAATGAATACTTTCCAGTCTCAACAGATCAAAAATCATCTTCAGACACGCCCCAATCAGACGCCTCCTCGTGCGAAACTTGCTCCAAAAATTTCCTCTTAATCGAGCAAGAACTTAAATTCTATCAACAAAAAGGCCTTCCCAACCCTCAAAACTGTCCAGACTGCCGACATGAATCTCGCATTCAATTACGACCAAAGCGCCAGCTATTCAAGCGCCCCTGTTCAAACTGTAATTCCCCCATCCAAAGCACCTTTAAAAAAGACTTTGCAGGGCAAGTGTTCTGCGAAAAATGTTATTTGGAAACATTGTACTAAAATTCAACCACCAAAAACTTGCCTTCCAATCATATAGTGCTACACTTAATTAAAAGGCCCTAACCTTAAGCTATGCTTAATAAACGCGCCAACTCTTCTCTCATTGCGGTTCTCGTTATTCTCTTGGTTATTGCTGGAGTAATCTACTTATTCTGGCAAAGTACTATCGAGGTAACCCCGGAAGATACTGACACTCCTACAGAAGTAGAAGAAACAGTGGATACCGAGGATGTTACCGAAGAAGTTCCTGAGGAGCCAACTGACGAAGTAACCGAAGAAATCACCGAAGAAGCTACTGAAGAAGTAGCTGAAGTAGTTCCTGAAGAAGAAACTACTGAACCAGCCGAAGAAACCACAGAAGAGTAATGCCCAACCCCGAAAAAATTACAAAGGACATGACCATTCATGAGGTGCTTAACAGGTACCCAAAAGCAATCGAGGTCATGCAAGACTTCGGGCTGTTTTGTGCTGGCTGCCACTTAGGCGCTTTTGAAACGGTAGAACAGGGAATTCTAGGCCACGGCATGGATCAAAAAACCTTAAAAGAGCTTTTAACAGCCCTTAATAAAGGTTTAAAAGACTTCCAAGGAATTCACGTAACTGAACGCGCTGCTCTAAAAATCTTAGCCCTAGCAGAATCCGAAAACAAAAACCCTTACCTCCGCGTCAAAGCTGAACAAAAAAAGGATGAATGGATTTATTCCATGGATTTTGCCGCCCGCCCAAAAAAAACAGAAAAAAAACTCGAATTTCAGGCGGGCGTCGCCTTACTTATTGACTCCAGATCTTTCAAAAATCTAAAAGGTAGCACTATTGATTACGTAATGAATTACGAAACCGAAGGATTTAAAATCAATAATCCCAATGAAAAATCAACCCTTGACAATTCGTCTAATTGATTATAAGTTAAAACCCACACCCGATTTCCAAAGAACTATCTAAGGAATATTAATGTTTACCACGGGAACCAAGCAGCTCTCAAAAATTACCCTGAAAAAGGGGTTTTTTTGTAATATTTTTTAATTTTAATTGTTTGCTTCTGTGTCTCATCCGACCCCAACCTAATAACCATATCTTTAACCAAAGGTCGAATGAATATGTTTTCCTTGCGTCTAAACCTCCTAAACCCCGTCAAAATCTTACTTGGATCGCTCATAATTTTAGCGGCCCTTTCTTTTTTTAGTGATATTGCCGAAGCACGCTATCATGATCATTGTACCGCTTCGGGCTGTGACACTATTTACGTTGATCCCGTTGACGGAAAAGACAAAGAAAAATGGGACGGAAGCAAGTCTGAGCCATACGAGACCTTACAATACGCTATTGATTACTTAGCTGATGACGGTGACATGGGAGGAAGTGACGCTACTATTCATTTCATATGGGGCAAAGACTCCACCACCAACCAATATATTAGTCACAACGGATTTTCTCATAATAATGGTGGAACTCTAACCATTTCCGGAGATCCTACCTATTACAACTATACTTACGCCCGTCTTTTTTTTAGTGGGGTAAAAGACTTAATAATAGAAGGCTTTGATTTTAATGGTAGTTCTAGTGGAGTTAATTTTTGGCAAACTACTTCTGAAAATATAACCATTCAAAACTGTTATTTTACTAATTCTGGCATCATAGTAGCTGGAGCTGGAGTTCCTGGATTTTACGACAAAAACAATATCACAATTTATGATAACCATTTTGAAGGAGGATACGTGCAAATCGCCAAAAATACTGGTGATTTTGTTATTGACGACAATAACTTCAACTTATCAACCAGCAGCTTCCCAATTTCAATTCGATTATATGATGTTGAAGGAAGCACGACCTTGCCTAACATAACAAATAATAATTCCTATAACGCTGGAGCTTTTTATACTGAAAATTCCGTTCTAGGAGATGTTTCCTACAATGATTTCAAAAACTCCTCTGGATCAACTGATCATGGTTTTCATTTAGTAGACACTGAATTAGAAAACTTCACCTTTAATGAATTCGAAAACTTTGATCATAATTTAGTAATTGAATACTCTTCAGCCACTACAATTGATTCCATTTCCGACAATATTTTCCGCTACGCTGGTTCTGACGCTAGCGTTCTTCTTGAAAACACCAATGTTACAAGCTTTGTAAATAATAAATTTGAAAAAAACATTTTCGCTAGCGCCAGCGGCAATATTGGGATTCATCTTGATAAATCCAATATCAACACCTTCTCTAATAATCAATTCGATGAATTCGACACCGCTATTTACAATAAAAATTCTACTATCAGCAATCTCATTTCCAATAAATTTGACTTAGCAGTCGATGGCATTGGAGTCTTTAGTACTGGGGCTTTTAGTTTTTTAACTAACATAGAAGATAATACTTTTCACACTGGCGGAACCACTGCTGGCGGGGCTCCCACTGGAGGCACTGGTATCCAAATTGCAAATGGTGGAAGCTCTATTTTTGATTCCATTACCAAAAACCTATTTCGTGAAATTGAAAAAGGAATTGTGTTTGAAGATACTGAAGGAGATTTTGAATATTACTTCAGCGGAGAAGCTCCTAGTGGGACCTATCCTCCAGACAGTGCCGGTCAATCTAATGGAACAAGCATTACCGAAAACGATTTCTCTGGACTAACTGGACCTTCTATTGCGCTAGCTGACGTCACGGTTGATTACATTGAAAAAAATCACTTTTCAACCCCTTATCGCTTGCATACCTTTTTATCTAATATCGAAAGCTTTGATGACAATCATTTAGGGGTAAGTTACCTAGCTTCATATTCACCAGCCAACCCCCACTCCCAAGTTTCAATGTCTAATATCACCCAGATTACCAATAACGTCATGTATTGTGATCCAAGTGGTTATGGAGAAGGACTACTTATCAAAGACAGCAGTGTTATCCCTAATATTGAAAATAATATAATTTCTGGTTGTGGTGAAGCTTTAATGATTCAAGACAGTGAAGTAAGCCTCATTCAAGACAACGAATTCTTACACAGCGAAGTTGGTGTATCCGTTGAAAGCAATTCAACTGTAAACAAAATGGATCGTAATTTATTTGGAGCAGCTATCCGAGGAATTTACATCGATACTTCCGAAGTTTCTGGAATTTATAACTCTCTCTTCAAACCACAAACTCACGCTTGTGGCTCCGAAGAAAACTATCACTACGGTATTTATTTTAATAACAATGCTGCTGGCGCAACAATTGCTTATAATACGTTTTACAATCCTTATAGTTATGATGCTTTTATTCACGCTGATGACGCCCTAGCCTCAGGACAACTCAATATTGTAAACAATGTTTTTGATATTACTGATTCTACAACTGCCTCTGCTTATTTAGCTATCAATGTTTTTGACTTAAACGACTTAGGACAACTTGATTACAACATCTACAATCGTATTGATTATCCGGTTTATGATTCTGATTTAAACCAATATTATTCTTTTGAAGCCACCCAAACATTAGGTCACGAAACAGCTGGTTACTCCTTTGATGACACCAGTGGGGTTATTGATACTAGTTCATCTAGTTTAGAACTAAAAACAACTGGTTATGGAGCAGCTGGCATTAACAGTGGGACTTCTGTGTCCGGAGTTTCTACTGATTTCCTGGGAAACCCACGCTCAGTTTGTACAGCCCCAGACATTGGCGCCAATGAAAACCAATACAGCGATGATGTTGATGGTGATGGTTTATGTGGAGATAGCACTGATTATGAAGTTGGAGGTGGCAGTGATTCTAACAGTAATAGTGATTCTGATACTTTATCTGACTATGAAGAAATTTATATCTACTTCACTAACCCTTCTCATGGAGACACTGACGGTGATGGGATGCGTGACGACTGGGAGGTACTCTACGAAGAAGTTGACCCTAACAACCCCGATGACAACCTTGACGATCCTGATGGAGACGGCCTTGATAACTGGGAAGAATCCTCTTACAACACCGATCCAGGAGAAGCTGACACTGATGGTGACGGCTTAGATGATAAATGGGAAATTGAAAATCAATCATCCTATGGATTAAATGTTGACCCTACAGAGGAAGATGCTGACGACAATGGTATTAATGATGGTGATGAAGATGAAGATGAAGACGGGCTCACAAACCTAGAAGAATATGCTTTAGGAACTCATGCTTATGACTCTGACACTGATGGCGATGGCGTTGATGATGGAACGGAAGTTGATATGGGAAGTGACCCCCTTGTTGACGACATCACTGATACGGATGGTGATGGATATTATGATTATGAAGATTCTTGCCCAACTGAGGATTCCACTGGTTATGACACCGATTCCGATGGTTGTCTTGACGACACCGACTCAGACGGCGTAACTGATGATGTTGATCTTTGTTCTGGCACCACTGATTATTCAACTGTTGATACTGATGGTTGCGCTGATGACCAACGTGACACTGATGGTGATGGAGTTTATGATGACGAAGACATGTTCCCAACGGATTCCACAGAATGGGTGGATACAGACCTGGATGGCTATGGAGATAATTCTGATGCCTTCCCTGAAAATGCTATGGAATGGGAAGATTCTGATGGTGATGGCTATGGTGACAACTACGCCGATGCTTTCCCAACCGATCCCACGGAATGGGAAGATTCAGACAACGATACTATTGGTGACAATTCTGATGCTTGTCCTACCGAAGACGCCACCGGCTATGATTCAGACTTAGATGGTTGTATTGATGACACTGATGGTGATGGTTATGGCGATGATGTTGATATTTGTTCTGGCACCACTGACTATTCAACTGTTGACACTGATGGTTGTGCTGATGACCAACGCGATACTGATGGCGATGGAGTTTATGATAACACTGACCTTTGTGCTGGAACTACTGATTACACTACTGTTGATCCAACTACTGGCTGTTCAGACTCCCAAACAGATACGGATGGTGACACCATTACCGACGATATTGATGCTTGTCCTACCGAAGACGCCACTGGTTATGACACTGACTCAGATGGTTGTCTTGATGACACTGATTCTGACGGAATAACTGATGATGTTGATATTTGTTCTGGCACCACTGATTATTCAACTGTAGATGCTGATGGTTGTGCTGACGACCAACGCGATACTGATGGCGATGGTTATGGCGATGATATTGATCTTTGTTCTGGCACCACTGATTATTCAACTGTAGACACTGATGGTTGTGCTGATGACCAACGCGATACTGATGGCGATGGAGTTTATGATAACACTGACCTTTGTGCTGGAACTACTGATTACACTACTGTTGATCCAACTACTGGCTGTTCAGACTCCCAAACAGATACGGATGGTGACACCATTACCGACGATATTGATGCTTGTCCTACCGAAGACGCCACTGGTTATGACACTGACTCAGATGGTTGTCTTGATGACACTGATTCTGACGGAATAACTGATGATGTTGATATTTGTTCTGGCACCACTGATTATTCAACTGTAGATGCTGATGGTTGTGCTGACGACCAACGCGATACTGATGGCGATGGTTATGGCGATGATATTGATCTTTGTTCTGGCACCACTGATTATTCAACTGTAGACACTGATGGTTGTGCTGATGATCAACGCGACACTGATGGCGATGGTTATACCGACGACATTGATGCTTTCCCAACTGACATCACCGAATGGACAGATACCGACGGTGATGGCTATGGCGACAACTCCGATGTTTTCCCTACTGATACCACTGAATGGCTAGATTCAGACAGCGATACAATTGGTGACAATTCTGATATCTGCCCCACCGAAGATGCCACTAGTTATGACACTGACTCAGACGGTTGTATCGATGACTTAGATGGGGATGGTTTATACGCTGATGAAGAAGCCATTTATGGCTCTAGTGATTCTGATACCGATTCTGACGATGATGGTTTAGATGATTACGAAGAAGTTTATACTCATGGAACAGATCCAACCACTGATGACACTGACTTAGATGGCATGGATGATGCTTGGGAAATTGAATATGGGTTTGATCCTGTTGCCACTGATGAATCTGCTGATGATGACGACACAGACGGCTTCACTAACTTAGAAGAATACACTCTTTTAATGGACCCAACTGCTTACACTACCATTATTCACAATGGTGATGATTACAATAGTTCAACTTATGGAACCTGTTCTACATCTTACGATGGCACTAATATTTCTAATGACACTTCTACTTATTTAGAAGGTTCTGGTTCTATTTCTTTTGACATAGATGTTGGACTAAGTACTGAGCGTTACGCTTTTCTTAATTGTTCAAAAAGCATTCCTCAAGATCTTAGTGTTTACTACACCAGTGGAGGTATTTTCAAATTTTGGATGTATATTCCAGAAACAACAGATCTCGAAAGTATAACTATGCTAATAGGACAAGATACATCTAATTGGTGGGGCAAAGGCTTTTATACTTTTGAAACTGGTTGGAATCAATTTGAAATTGATTGGTCTAGTCTTACTACTTCCGGCTCTCCAGATCCCACTATTATTGATTTCTTCCAAGTACGTTATGTGTATACAAGTCACGACTACACAGATCAAACTGGAGTACGCTTTGATGCTTTTATCATTGAATAATTCTCAAATCTTGTTATACTCCACCCCGATTTGACTAAAACTTTCAAAAAATGACTAATCGTAGTTCTTCCAAACAACACGGAATGCATTCCGTAAACGAACACCGTCCAAAAAGCAAAGCTTACAAGCGTCGCAACAAAGCTAAAGCTCGTGCCCGTCGCGAAGCTGCTCAGGCAGAGGCTGCCAAAAAATAAGCGTCAATTAGACTCATCCCTGTTATTTCTGGTATCTTAATATGGCTATGGCTTTTCGTAAAAAAAGAATCGGCACTGTTTCTTATCGTCATCCTAAAATCCGTGGAAAACGGACTATCAGACGCCGCTCTTCTGGTAAAACTCTTTCTAAACTTGATTCTTCCTCTAAAACTACCGAAAGAAGAAAACGGCAAAACACTCGATGTCGTAGCATTTGGGGACAAATAAAACGAATTCTAGTTCTTATACTTGCCGGAACTGTTGCAATTTATATTACTTACGCTCTTTTTCTTTCCAATACCCTTACTATTCAAAAAATCACTGTTTTTGAAGATGATTTCCAACTCAATGAGCATCCCATTGCGACACTCCTAAATGATTTTAAAGGCTCACACTTGCTATTATTCAACACTGACGAACTCGAACCATACCTCCAAACTCAATATCCGCAATACGAAAAACTTAAGCTCTCCAAGAGCCTTCCTGACACTTTAACCGTTGTTTTAGAAAGTTATCCCGTTGTTGCCAAGCTCACCAACACTACCGAAGAAGGCAATGAACAACAATTTTTCTTAACTCGAGCTGGCCGCTTAGCAGACTACGACGAGATCCTCGCAACAGAAGGAAACCTCCGAGAAATCTTTACTGAAAGCGAACAAAGCTTAGCCGTCGGAGCCGACGTTATGACTCAAGAAAAACTAGCTTTTATTTTAGAAGCCATCCAAGGTTTTGAAGATCGGTTTGGGATGAGAGTTATTAACGCTGAATACCACGACACCCAACGCGAAACACATCTCTTTACAGAGCGAAATTTCTATGTTTGGCTAGATATGACCATGAGCCTTGATGAACAGTTTGATAAACTCAAAAAAGGCCTCCCCCGCTTAAATATCTACGAGATGGACTTAATTTATATTGATCTTCGTATCAGCGGTGTAAACGGGGAGAAAATCATCTTTAAACGTTCCTAAATTATGCGTTTTGCCATCCTAGGACTCATTATCGGAATCTTAATCGGTTACGTCTTAAAAGTAGACATTCCAATCGAGTACACCAAATATACTGCCGTGGTTATTATTGGGTTATTAGATGCTCTTTTAGGAGCAGTTCGAGCTGATGTTTCCAAAAACGATTACAACTCATTAATTTTTGTTTCCGGACTCTTTTTTAACATTGTTTTAGCGGTTGGGATTACTTACCTTGGTGATCGCTTAGGATTAGATCTATATTTAGCGGCCACCGTGGTCTTCACCTACCGCATTTTCTTAAACGTTGGTATCATCCGTCGCGCCCTCTTGAAAAAATGGGCCTAATCTGGTATACTATTTTAAAGTTTTTAAAAACAAAGATAAATGTCTATCGATCCTGAAGATACTCAAATCCTCCGACTCCGCGAATTAATTGAAACCGCAGAGGCTAACTTACGCTCCGCCAAACAAATTATAAATGATATTGGTGGCGGCATTTCTGGTGTCCCTTATAAACAGGATCCTTTAGCTGAAAAAGCCATTGGGCTCCACGCTACAGAAGAAAAAGATGGTCAAGTTATCGAAGGTGTATTTGATGGTCAAAACATGATTGGGCCTAATCAAAAAGCCTATCCTGTCCCTGCCAACTACGCCAGTAAATCTAAATTAATTCCTGGGGATATACTTAAATTAAGTATTTCCTTGAATGGTTCTTTTATTTATAAACAAATTGGCCCGATTGAACGTCAACACATCAAAGGTGTATTGGCTTATGAAGATGGTCAATACAAAGTCCTTACTGAAGGCAAAAGTTATCAAGTAATTCTTGCTTCTGTAACTTATTTCAAAGCAGAAGTAGGAGACACTATTACCCTCATTGTCCCCGAAGAAGGCGACAGTGATTGGGGAGCTATTGAGAACGTCATTCCTCGATTGGAAGCCAGTTCTTAACCTTACCCTTTAAAAACAAAAACTATGGAAGAAAATGCTCTAGAAAACGCTCTCACTCAAATTCAAGCGTGGTTTGTAAATGGTGAATTTGAAAAAGTAAAACAAGGCTGCGAAGAAATTATTAAAATCGCCCCTAACAACAGCATTGCTCAAGACCTTTTGCAAAAAGCGCAAGAGGGCTTAGGACAAACAACTGAACCTGAAACCCCGGCCCCAGCGCCGCCTATCCCAGAACCAATGCCTACAACCGAGCCAGTTCCGACTCCCGAGCCAACCGCTCCACCAATTGAACCAGTGAAGCCACCAATGCCTCCAGTCGAGCCAGTTACTCCGATTGAAACACCAATTGAAGACCCCTTTGGAGGATCAATGCCAGCACCGGTAGCTGATGAACCACCAATGCCTGAAACCGTAACTCCAACCGAAGAATCATTCACACCTGAACCTGTTGAAGAAGAACATCACCGTCAACATTCTTTGATTGTAAATGTTATTATTCTTTTACTTTTAATTGGAATAGGAATTGGAGGTGTTTATACTTATCAAGCTATTTTTAATAATGATAATGCTGATGACACTACTACTTCACCAATCCAAGACGTCCTAGATGAAGAGGCTGACGAAGAAACAATTGATGAAGAAATCGTCAACGAAGAGGAAATTGATGATGAAATTATTGAAGAAGAAACTGACGAAGAAGAAATCGTCAATCCTGACGCTGAAAGCCGAAATAATCAACGTTTAGCAGATCTAACCAAAATCGAAGAATCTTTGCTTCAGTATTACAGTGAGCACAAACAATACCCTTCGGTTGAAGAAATTAAATCTGTGCTTATTGATGAAGACTTACTTGAATCTCTTCCGGTAGCTCCACTAGAAAACGAAGCTTATTTTTATGCAGTTTATGATACAGATTTAGGACCATCTCAAGATTATGTCTTAAGTGGCTATTTTGAAAATGAAGATGGCACCAGTGCTCCTTGGTCAACAGGAGGGAACGTTCTCACCTACACTGATTACAATGATCTTGCTCAAGAAAATGTCACTATTCTCACTGATGACTTAACCGAGAAAGAATATCTAAATTTTCAAGAGGAAGTAGAAACCTCTGAAGATGAAGAAACTGAAGAACGTGTTCGTGTTCCTCGCTCATAAAATAGGTTTTTCAAAACAAAAATAAATGCCCGAAGAAAACATTCAAACATTATTGCGTACTGCCATTGAATATCATGCCTCTGATCTGTATATCGGCAGCGGAGCGCAACCTATTTTGCGCGTAAATGGAAAATTAGTCCCTATAAAAGAACACCCTGTTTTAACCTCTGAAATTGTTGAAAAATATTTGCATAGCATTCTGCCAGAAACACTCAAACAACTTATGAAAGCTAGTTTGGATGTAGATGGGGGCGTTGCCGCCGAAGGGATTGGAAGATTTCGCGTAAATGTTTTTCGGCAACGCAAAGGCTTGAGCGCTGTTTTTCGAGTTATTCCTGAAAAACCACTTACTTTAGATGAATTACAATTACCTCCCCAGCTCAAAGAATTAACTAAACTTAAACAAGGTTTAGTTCTAATTACTGGACCAACAGGTTGTGGTAAATCCTCTACCCTAGCCGCTCTTATTAACGAAATTAATCAAAACCAACAAAAACATATTATTACTGTAGAAGATCCCATTGAATTCATCCACGAAAATCAACAATCCATTATTGAACAACGTGAAATTGGGGCACATACAGCCAACTTTCAAGACGCTTTAAGATCTGGCTTAAGGGAGGATCCCGATGTGATTTTGGTTGGTGAAATGCGTGATTTAGAAACAATTTCTCTGGCTATTACCGCCGCTGAAACTGGGCATCTAATTTTTTCCACACTTCACACCAGCGGCGCTGGCAAAGCCATTGACCGTATTATTGATGTTTTCCCAGCTGACCAGCAGCAACAGGTTAGAACCCAAGTTTCCGAAACCCTAGAAGCTATTATCTGGCAGCAACTACTTCCAGCTGAACAAACTACTGTTAATAGCACCAAACGAATTGCCGCCTGCGAAATTCTCCGCTCTAATCACGCAGTCCAAAACCTCATTCGCAAAGGTCACACCCACCAAATCGACTCTGTTATCGAAACTAGCCGCAAAGAAGGCATGCAAACTATGGAACACGCGCTCAAAGAACTTGCTAAACAAAAAATCATTAGCGAAAAAACTCTTGATGAGTATTTGCCGGATAGGCTGGAGTATTAAAAACAAATTATGATTAATAAACTCGAACACTCAGACAACCTAGATAGCCCTCCCAACGAATTAACTAAGTTAAGGGATGCAGTTATCACGACAAGAGCAGAATTACCAGAAGACTATCAAGAAAAACACGAAAAAGTAGGTGATGTTCTCCAAACCTTAGTTGATCGTTTGCCGCAAATAGCCCGTAAAAAACAAGGCATAATTAAACCTATTGGAAAAGAACAAACCGAAAAAAACGGTACAGACATTATAAAACACACTAACTATGAAGTAACGCTCCCAGACGAAGACAGCCCAACACTAATCCACTTGTCTTGCATTTATAATCAAAACAATGAATTAACCCAGATAAGAATAATTTTTGATTTTATAGAAGGCGTATCTTTTAGCCACCAGCGACATAACATGTTAGTTTGGACGCCATCACTTCCTACTACTTTGCAAGTAAATCCAAAAAGCTTTCAACGCACTGTCGCTTTACTAGATGCTTGTGGTAGCGCAACGCCAACCGAAGAAAAAGAAGAAGAAGAACCTCCAATATACTATTCACCAAAAGCCATAGAAACGTATAATAGGCTTGAAAAAGTTCTAACAGATTTTATTGTCCATTTATCTGAAGCAGCTCAAAAAAGTGACCATTGGTATAAAAAACGTAGTAATAAAAGAGTTGTTGAACAAATTAGCGAAGAAAATATTGAATACCCCGACGGTGACTTAACTAAAACTATAAAATACCATCTCCATTTTGAGCTAGAGGACACTGATGAAATTTCGCAAAGATATAGAGAGTTAACTATAGTTTGCTCATATGAAAAAGGTGAACTAGATACAATCCTAATATTATTTCCTCCTTTTGGAAGTACTAATAAAACCCTAAGAGTACATTGGATGAAAGACAACCCAGCTGCCTGCTCCATAATAGACAGTGGCAGTGGAGATCAAGCGGCCCTTGATCTCGTTGAAATAAAATTAAAAGATATAAAAGCCTCCTTAGAGGAAGATTAAAGGCTACTAAACAACGCATAGCTCTCGCTTTGCACAAAACAGGAATGCTATTCCGTTTTGTGTATGGTGGAGCTGAAGGGATTCGAACCCTTGACCCCTCGCATGCCATGCGAGTGCTCTGGCCAACTGAGCTACAGCCCCCAGTTACAGGAAGCGAAGCGATCCTGTAACCATCACCTTTGCACTAACTGTGGTTAAAAGAAACAGGTTATCCCGCGGCGGAGCGGATAACGCTTCCCAAATCCCTCTTTTTATACCCAAATCCCTTCTTAATTGCAAGTCTCAACATTTTACACCTCACCCATTGCCCCTAACCTTATTTTCTGGTATAATAATAAGAAATAACTACATCTCATGTTTAAAAAAATACTTAGCAAAACTCTTTTCTTCCTAGTTCTGTTTAGTTTCCTCTCGGCTACTCAAGCCGTGCATAGCAAAGATATCGAAATGACTAACCTAGATAATGGCAGTTCTTTTAATGTCGGCCAAATTCTTTCTACTGGTGACAATGTTGAGGAAGGAGGCTGTACAGAAGGTGAAGTAGGCTCAGAAGGAGAACAATGCCAATCATACTTAAAAGAAGACATCCCTATTACCGCCTTTATTCTTGATATTGTGAATTTTGTTACTCGTATTGTGGGTGCTATTGCTATGATTTTAATCATTGCCGGTGGCTTAATGATGATTGTTTCTCAAGGAGAAGAACATCTCCTTCAAAAAGGAAAAGACGTCTTAACAAGTGCAATTTTTGGCCTAGTTATTGCCATGTTTTCGTACATTATTGTGCGTTTTGTTCAATCTCTATTCTATTTACCCGGCGTCTAATGAAAAATTTATTCAAAAAAACTTGTGGTTTTCTCTTGTTATTAAGTCTTCTTTTAACACTTAATGCCAATCTTGTATTTGCAGATAACGAACTCCCAGATTGTAGCACAAGTAGCCGCCTTGATTACGTCACCAAAAACACCATGGGCATGGAAAACAACCGCTCATATATTGTAACTGAACTCCGAGAACCAATCTCGGCTTTTGATGAAGTTATTATCAGTAATGGTATTCATGTTAGTGAGGTTTTTATGAAATATAAATGTGCTTACGTTGTCACACAGGAACCCGCAGAAGGAGACCCTTATTTAGAAAAAGACTATAAGGGTGGCTACGACCCTGATAACAAAGGAACATGGAACGAGGCCTACGAAACCTCATACACGGAAAACGACTCTGACTACATGTACATCCCTTACAGTTCAACCCCTTCCTGCCCAGAGGGAGCGCTTTGTACTTACGTTCAAGTTTTAATTGGTCAATCTGGGACCGGATTACTCAAAACCTATATTTCCATTCTTTATCGCTGGGCAGCCAGTGTAGTTGGAATTATTGCGGTTTTAGTAATTGTTATTAGTGGTATTCAAATTTCTATGGATCAGGGTTCTGGTGAAAGCGTTGGAGCTGCTAAAAACCGCATTATGCAATCCTTATCTGGATTGGTGGTTTTGTTCCTATCCGCTCTAATTCTCTACACAATTAATCCTACTTTTTTCTCTAACTAATTATGAAAAAACTATTTACCAAACTCATTCTTGTAAGTTTTCTCGGAACTTTTTTGGTAATAGGATTTGGGACACTTTCAAATTCAACAAACTTTATAATTGGACCGGTACAAGCCTCTGATGTTCAAGTCCCAACAATCACTAAACCAGACCTTCTCCCAGGCCCCGAAGACGACCCTTCTGATTCTGAAGATCACGAAAGATTTCAAGAATACGTGCGTACCACCGCTATCCCAACTTTTATTGAAGGCTTTTTAGGCCTTATTGCTGGATTTGCTCTATTAGCTCTTATTTACGCTGGTATTCGCTTCTTAACCTCTTACGGTGAAGAAGAAGGTATTACCGAAGCCAAACGAATTGCGACTTGGTCCATTATTGGTTTTGTAATTACTTTACTGGCTTACTCTGTGGTTTCCGCTATTAACACTCTTGCTTTCCCAGAAGGCAGTTACGAAACCGATTCTCAGGAACAAGTCACCTACGAAGACATTTAATCAAAACTTTATGAAAAAAATCTTAACTAAATTAATACTAGCTTTATCAGCCGCCTCGACCTGGGTCGTCCCTGCTTATGCCGCTGTTGACCCCTGCGAAGATCCCTCTGGCTTATCAGCTGACGAAAAATTAAAATGTCTTTTCCCAGAAGAACAAGAACTTATTGAACTATCTCCTCAAGCCACTACTAATCAAGGAAACGTTAAACTCCCCTCCGGACATATTACCGAAGACTTTTTACCATTCTTTATTAATACGGCCCTTTCTTTGGCTGGAACTTTGGTTTTTATTGCCATTTTATACGCTGGCTATTTGCTAGTGGTAGCTAATGACAACGAAGAAGAAATTTCCAAAGCTAAACGAATTTTAGTTTACTGCATGATTGGTATTGCCGTGATTGCTGGTTCTTACGCTATTATCTTTGGTGTTGCTACTCTTGATCTTGATTAACATGAACTTTCTTAAAAAAACTTTCGCGCTTGTCTTATTCACTACTTTAAGTGTTTTATTTTTTCATACTGTAGCGCACGCGGCTTACGCCGTTGATCCAGATTTAAGACCAGATTACGCCCCTCAAGGTTACATGGAAGTTTATGAAAACAACGCCGATGATGCCTCCAAAAACTTTAGTGATCGCTCCATTACTTATATTATTGCAGACGTAGCCGTTGTACTCCTGCAAATAGCCGGTATTTTGGCGGTGTTTTTCATTATTATGAGTGGTTTCAATTACATCAAAGCCTTTGGTAAAGAAGAAGAAATCCAAAAAGCTAAAAAAGGTATGACTTGGGCCATTGTTGGTCTAATTGTTGTAATTCTTTCTTACGCCATTGTCCAAAACGTTATCCGCATTTCTCTTTCTGTGGATCCCGATGCTGAGACTGAAGAAACTTCGTAATTATTCTTCCGAACGAGGAAATAATGGTTCGCCTTTTTCAACCTGCGTGCCGGGCTTTAACCGTCCCCATTCCCTCAAAGCCAGCCCTTCACTTTCATCTTCATTAGCACCAAGTTGCGTTCGAATTTTAGCCGCTGCTTCTGGCATATACGGCTCAATCATCCAGCTTGCCTGACGCAAACCTTCGAGCAAGACATACATCACCTCCTTTAATTTCGCCTCATTGCCCTCTTTAGCCAATTGCCACGGCTTTTCTTCCTCCACATACCGGTTCCCCGAATCCAACATTGACCACACCCCTTCCACGGCCTTTTTAATATCAAAGTTTGTCATGCCATCATCAATTTCACCCCATTTTCGTTCCAAATGCTCCAAAGTAAGTTTTGGCGCACACATTTCCGGCACCTTCCCATCAAAATACTTAACTGTCATCGCAATCACCCGACTCACCAAATTACCCAAGTTATTTGCTAAATCACTATCATAATTAATTTTAAACCGCTCTTTATTAAAATCCCCATCTTCCGCGGTTGGGATATCCTTTAAAAGATAAAAACGCAAAGCATCAATCCCATAAATTTTGACCGCTTCAAACGGATCCACTACATTTCCAAGTGACTTACTCATCTTTTTCCCTTCCGCAGTCATAAATCCATGAATCAAAATCTGCGCTGAAGGCTTAAGCCCAGCTGACAAAAGCATAGACTGCCACATCGAAGACTGCTGCCTTAAATTATCCTTCCCCGCAATTTGCCAACCCGGCCACAACTTTTCAAAATTCGCCTCATCTTCTGGCCAACCCAAAGTCGAAATATAATTAATCAAAGCATCAAACCACACGTACATCACGTGCTCTTCATCACCAGGCACTGGCACACCCCACGGCATTTTTTCCTTTAACCGTGAAATACTAAAATCCTCTAATCCCTTTTCCGTAAAATTAGCAATTTCAGTCAAACGATGCCTTGGTAATACAAAATCTGGTTGTTCTTTATATAACTTCAAAAGCGCTTCTTCATAACGTGAATACTTAAAGAAATAATTCTCCTCCTCAATAATTTCTATCTCCAAATTTGGATGCATCGGACATTTCCCATCCTCTAAAGCTGACTCTGTTTTCTCCAATTCACAGCCCACACAATATTTAACCTTATATTGTTTTTTGTAGATGTCCCCATTGGCATCACACCTTTTCCAAAACTCTTGTGCCGCCGCAATATGATGCTCATCTGTAGTTCGAATAAACTGCGTATAACTTAAATTCAAAGCTTCTTTTAAATCATCAAACTTGGCGGCGTACTCATCACAAAATTCTTGAGCACTAATCCCCCGCTCCTCTGCTTTCCGAAAAATCTTTAATCCATGCTCATCCGTCCCTGTATTAAAAGTAACCTCTTTGCCCTGCAAACGTTGATACCGCGCAATTGCATCCGCCTGAATAATTTCAAGTGCAAACCCAATGTGCGGATCAGAATTAACGTAAGGGAGAGTGGTTGTAATGTAGTAATCATTAATCATCAGAAGTTTGGTAAAGGACAAAATCGAACACCGGGAGGAAAGAATCTAATTTAACTTGAACATCAATGCTTTGTTTAGTGCCACCACTAAATCCATCCGCTTCGGTCAAAGTGTATTCACAAACCGCTTCTTCGGCAGTGATTAATTTAACTTGCATGTCATCAGACGCAAAATTAGTCAGAATCAAATAATTCAAAATATGGTCTTCCAAAAAGGTCGAAATCGCATAGCCCATATCACCCGTATAATATGTTTGCGTGGCCCCACTTAAATCATAATGGTTCCCCAAGTCATCAGAATTCAAAATTTCACCTTCATTATTAGCCCCAATCGCTGACTCAGAAAAATTCAACAAGCCACTAACTGCTTCAGTTCGATAATCATCATTCTTATCCAGCCCCAGAATCTTCCAACGCAAAGAGTCATCAACCGAAACTTTCCCGCCAGCTCCATCCTCTACATAATACTCAACTTCAAAAGTTACTATATCAACGCGCCCACTTTCTCCAGCCTTAAACAAAGGCAAAGAAATTGATTCCATTGGCCCCAAAGTCCGCCAATCACTACTTCGATGATCACACGGCACCTCCTCCCCCACAGCAAACATTTCGTAAATCAAAGTTGCGCCATTTTCTAATTCCGTGGGCGCACTTTCTTCTACTACAGCCTCGTAACCCGGGAGTTCATTCTCCTGAAAATACAAAGTTTCTTCAATCCCTCCCTCGGCCGCAAAATACGCTTTCCCAGCCTCAATTACATTTGTTTCCACTCTTACTGCATCTACAATCAAACTCGAAATTCCCAGCCCAAACACAATCACAAAACTCATAAGGAGAATTGAAATTAAAAGCGCAGAACCCGGTTGTTTTTTAAAAAGAGACACCATAAACACGAGAAGAAATAGTAGATTGCAAAGTAATTGTTAAAACATCAGTCAATAAAGTTGAAGTACTTTTAGCCGCGATTACCACGTGCACACTAGGTTGATATTGATCATCTAAATCAAACGATGAATAAGAATAAGGACTTTCCAAAGGATAAACACTAAACCGCACATCTTCTAAATCCACGGCCTCAGTCCCCAGAGTTTGAAAACCGGTGTAATAACCCGTACTCCCCACCCAAATTGAATCTGTTTCATCCCATTCCAATTCCAAAACCGACAATTCATCATTCTCATAAAGATAAACTATTCGACTCAAACCATCCGTCGACACCAAAGGTAAATAACTCCCTTGTCCATCATAATTATAAGTTCCCAATCGGCATTCCCCATACATCACTGATTCGCGAGTTTCTGGACTATTCAAGCACTCATAATCCACGGTATAAAGCCGCACATCTTGCGTAATTTTATCCATTAAAAACCGCGCCTCAGAATAAACTTTGCGCACCTCGCTGGCGTGTCTAAGTGACCTCGTCACCGAAATATAAACTGTAGAAACCACTCCAATAAAAATCGTAAAAACCAACATCGAAATAATAAGTTCCACCAACGTAAAACCACGTTTATCAGTTCGCCAATTTTTAAGACTTTCTAGCATAAAAATGGTTTAGATTGGACCTTCACGCCAATCTGTTAAAAGAGTAGAAACTTGAACATCTCGTTCATTCCCATGGTCATCCCAAAACACGACGGCTGTCACTTCCAAAATATCTTCACCATCCACATCATGAGTAATATGCAAATAGCGATTATAACGCGAAGCTGAATAATCAGACCAAGAGGCAGTGTTATTCACATAAAAAACATGTCCACCATCATTCGCCAAATAAAGCATTAAATCCGAACCCAAAAACACATCCAGATCATTGCCTCCATAAGTTAATTCCCAAGGCGGATCTCCTCCTGGTAAATAATCAATTTTATAATAACCATCAGCTTCAAAATCAATCCCCCAGCCCGAATCCGCATCCCAACCATAATTTTGCAACCAATTACTATCGCGCATATTTCGTAAACCCTCCACACCTTCCTGCGCCAAATAATAAGCTGTTAACCGATTCACATTCGCTTGATTAGCCTGAATAGAAATAATGGTCAAAACCGTAATCGAGGACATCACAATACTCAAAATCGCAATCCCAATGATCACTTCTACTAAGGTAAAGGCCGAATTATGGCGAGAGATTAATTTCACGGGAGTCAGTATATCTCAAAGCTGGATGTTATGGTAGTTGCTCGAACAGTTTTATTAAATATTTCTTCATCTGTCACGCCATAAGAAATATCAATATCTACCACTGATTCATCCACCACCTCCCAACTAGTCCCCTGATACAATTCAATATCTCCATCTGGTGGTCCAAAAACAAACCACAAAATTGAACTAATAGGCGTTTGTGAATCATCCGGATCCACGGTCACCTCGCTAATTATTACTTTTGCCCAATCCAAAAACTCAGTTGCTTCCATAGTCGTAGTGCTCAAATCACACTCATTATTAGTATTGTCCCACAAAGCCGTCCACAAAACTGGTGAACTTCCCACTGGCACTTCCAAAACCCAACACTGCGCTTCGCCATTTGGATTTGTGCGCGCCCGTACTCCCCCATCTTCCAATAACAATATCAATTCTTCGGTTGCTACTTGCAATCGTGCTTTTTTTACTGACGTTCCATAATCAATCATCGCCACCGCCGAAAGAAGCGCGATGACAGTCATCACAACAATAAGTTCAACTAAGGTAAAGGCTTTGGGAGGGCTCATGAACCTATTTTACACCAATTCTGAAAGTGAGAACACTGGACCCAGAATCGCTAGAGCCAACACTGCCACGGCCGCTCCTACAAATACAATCAAAGCCGGCTCCATCACAGTTGTAATATTTTTAATAGAATGCTCGATTTCTAGCTCGTAATGATCTGCTAATTTTTCGCAAGCTTGATCCAAGGTCGCGGAATTTTCTCCAATAGAAAGCATCTGCGTTACCGTAGTTGGGAATAAAAATGGCGTTGTGGCGAGGTTTTCAGAAATCTTCCCACCTTTTTCTACGCCGTGCACAACTTCACGAACCTTCATTCGATACAACATATTTCCCATGGAATCACCCAAGATTTTGAGCGCTTTATTAATTGGCAAACCAGAAGCCGCCATCACTCCAAGAAGCCGCACAAACTTAGTAATCAAAGCCTGTTGTAAAAGCGGTCCCACAAACGGAATTTTCAGCATCCAGTAATCAAATTTTAATCTTCCAGAACGAGTACTCACAAACAAATTTCCAAGCACCATAAAAATCATAATTCCCAACACAAGCACCCACCAAAATTCACTCACAAAATGACTAATTAACAAAACCGCTTCTGTTAACCACGGCAGAGAAACTCCACTTTCATCAAAAAACACTTCTAATTTTGGCACCACTAACGTCATAACTACTAAAGTTGCTAAAGCCAACACTACTAACACCACAATTGGATAAGTCATTGCTCCGCGCACTTTTAAATGAATATTATAAGTACGCTCCAATTGCTTAGAAAGTTTAGCCATCATCTGATCCAATCGACCAATTGCTTCTCCAGATCGAACCACTCCAATTTCCGCATCATCAAACACGGTTGGAAATTTGGCCATTGCTTCGGAAAGCGGTCGTCCACCTTCCACATAATGCGCCATTGTAGAAATCACCCGACGAAAACGTTCATTTGTAGATTTATTAGCTAAAACTCGTAAAGATTGCAGCATTGGGATTCCAGCATCCAACATCACAGCTAACAGATGAAAAAAGTAAGATTTTTCTTTAATTGGCACTTTTTGACGATCAATCCAAGCATCATTCAAACGAACCCAAAGAGACTGCTTAGACCGATCAGTTACCCCGTAGATAACTTGCTCAGTTTCGTCACCATGAATTTCTCCATAAGACGTTAAAATGTCATCAACTCGAAAATGATCCATATTATTATTGGTAATAAGCTTCTAATGTAACACTAAAAGTCATTTGTTGACCTTCTTCGGTAACGTCACCTAATTGGACGCCAATGGAAACAACTTTGAATAAACGATCATTGTTTTCCAAAGCTTCCAAAAGTCGACCTAAATCAGCGTAACTTCCAGTAAAATTAGCAACCATCGAAACAACATCCGCGGTTGTTCCTTCTACATTTTGCAGAGAAAAAGTCATGGAATTCAAAGACACATCCGCTTCCTCGGCAATCTCATCTAAATTACGTACTAATTCATCCTGACTAAGGCCAATTGGCACTGCTTCCAAAATTCGTTCTCTTTCTTTTTCTGAAACCGGAAGCTCTTCTTCTAAAATAACTAAATCTGCTAACTCAGTTTCTAATGAACTAAGTTCAGATTCAGCATCTAATAAAGAAGCTTCCAAAGAGTTCACAGTTTCGCGCGCTGGTTGCCATACAAACAATCCAATTACTAAAGTTAGAATCAAAAGTATGCCAGCAATAAAGGTTGAAGTTGTATTACGTTGAGCCATAATAAAAAATTAATTTACAGAAAAGACAATTCCAAAACTCACCACATCAAAGCCTGCTTCGGCTGTTCCTTTTGTAAGGGAAGAAACAAACACATCTTCAAACGTGTTGTCTTCGTCTAAAAGAGCAATTAACTGGGCTGCCGAATCATAAGTATCAGTTAAAACACTAACTGACATTTGCCCATCCAAAGAAGCAGAATAAGATCGATAAAATACATCTAAAGGTGTAACTGTTAACAATCGAGTCAAAACACTAGACCAAACAATCGAGGATTCTTCGACCGCTTCAATCGTATTTTGCGCAATTACTACACTATCTAGTTTTTGTTCTGTTTTTTCGTCTAAAGCATCTTGAACTTGTTCAATGTCTGATTCCACCACAGCCATGGCTTTGGCAATCCGATATTTTTGTAAGTAAGCCCAACCAGTTAAGAGCATCACTCCAACTAGTAGCACTCCAGCGATCAAATGAATGAAGCGCAGGTTACCAGAAGGAAGTTCTTGTTGAACCGCTTGAACGTCTGTTTCCATAGAATCCATAGAAAAGCTTGTTAATTTGGTTTTTATTTCCTATCATTATACCTTAATTTTAAGATAAGGTCAACTTATGCTAACCTGTTTAGGTAACTCTGGGGAATATGGTATCGAAACGAAATGTTACCTATTTTGAGCGAAATTTAAGAAGCACGACGAAGGCGTATCAAAAACGATACGTCGAGGAGCGCTGAACAAATTGCAGCCAAAATGGTAACATTGCAGTCGATAGTATATTTTTCAGAGTTACCTGTATGAGCCAAATTCGAAAAAATTTTATTGCGCGAGATGAGGAGTTCACTTGTGAAAAATGTGGAGGGAATGTTACGCCTCTCGGTCGAGGTTGTCGAAATCACTGTCCAACCTGTTTATACTCCAAACATGTAGACCATGAAGTCCCAGGTGATCGCGCCAGTCAATGTGGCGGATTAATGAAACCAGTGCGCCTCGAAAAAGGAAGTCGCAAAGGATATTTGGGATTTGATGTAGTTCATTATTGCAAAAAATGCGGCAAAGAAATCAAAAATATGTTGGCTGAGGATGACGATTTTGAAGAACTAATCAATCGCCAATAACTCACAATCTATATATTCGCGTTTCTCATCAATAATACTCCAAAGCGGAGCCTCTTCTGGTAAGCCAATTTCGCCCAACCTGGCCTCAAGTGCCAACAAACCATCATAATAAAAACTAATAAATTCATCCGAAGTAGTAGCGATTGTCTCTTCCCATTCTGGATGATTAAAACTATTTAAAAAAGATGCTAAAAGTTCCGCCTCATTATCCCAAGGGTGCCCCCCAATTGCTGATAAAAACTCTTCTTCCTTTAACATTTGGAAAAAATCACCTTCACCCCCCTGTCGTAATTCATCATACCAATCTTTAAAAGCTCCCTCGTCTGTTATCCCTAAATAACGATCTATTAAATGTATTGCCTCGTGATAAGTCACAGCTTCTAAATCCTTATGGTGAATATCCAAAATCTCATCCTGAAAAAATATAGAATGTGGATTAGCATGATAATAAAAAGCGTTCATATACCGCGCCTCCACAACATTTACATTCCAAATTAAATCCCCAGGTTCATACCCCCACATCATTTCCGCGTGAATCGCGCCTTTAGCAACCGTCACATCTAACCCTTCTGCAATAGCTCCATTAAATTCTTCTTCATTACGCACATTTGTATAAAACTTCAAATCATAATCCGGTAAATCCTCAAATACTCCCCCAGTACGATAAGCTGGCTGCTGCGCTTTTACATAAACTATATTTGTTAACTCACGCCCTTGCAGCCCCTCTGGTAAATCTAAACCCTCTAAATCCACACTAACCGGCACATAAACATCCTCTTCCCCTTCTTCCGCGTAAACAAAAGGACAATAAACTTTAACTCTCATCTGAGTTTGACTCTCAGAACTAATAATATTCACGTAAATATTATTCCCATATTTATCTTTATACTCTCCTTCCATATCTTTATATTCCTCAAAGTCTTCTGACTCTATAAAATAGTCAAAAACAAGAGCAAAAGCCTGACCATTAATACAAAGCGGATGCGCCGTCACTGCCTCTTCACTACGTTCTCCATTAGTAACAAAAGACCCAGGATAACTCCCAAACCGAGAGGACAAAAAACCTGGACTAATTCTTTCTAATTCCTTCTTATCAACAATTGGGACCACTACATACCTACCACCTAAAGCAAAAAAATCTTCATAAAATCTTTGTGAAGTTAAATCTAAACCCTCTTCTTGCAGTGATAAAATATTAAAATCTGCAATACCGTGATTAATCTCTACCTGTGGTAAGGTTTCAAAATCAGCCTGCAAAACACCCACATCTAACTCCTCATAAAAAGCTGCCATTTCATCTAAAACTGCTTGCTGCCATTCATAAACATCTTTCTCACTAACAGATCCATCATCACCTAATGATGGGTACCCATAAAATCTCTCCCACAAAATCGGATCCTCCGGATTAAACAAATTATAAACTCTTAATCTTAAACCATCCTTTTCGTAATCAAAATTCATCGAAGCAGAAAACAAAGATTGCGGCTCAGATGGCATTAATAAAGGATCTATTTCTAGCAAAAGATCCATCATCTCAACCAACTCTCCATTAACTGAATACACATATTTAAAATCGGCCTTACTATACTCAGCTACACCATCTTCATAATCTTCCCTAACCTTAACATTCTGTGGCCAAGCGTTTTTACCAAAAGGAGGATAATGAAAATTAAGCCCGCCACTTCTTTTGATGTAAATGCCTGAAAAGATCAACGCATGACGAATAGACCTTAAAGCAGGCGTTAAATCCACTGAATCTAAATCACTAGGAAAAACTGTTGCCACAGATACTTCCAAACGTTTTTCATCCCCAATCATATCATCAACACTATAAGCCCCCGAATCTTTACTATGATATAAACTCGCTTCCCTAAAAGGCTGCAAATCAACCCCAGCCGAATTCGCATACACTAACAATAAATAATAAGCTTTTAATTCGTTTCTCTCTTTTTCAGAAAGACGAGGATTAGCGTCTAAAGACGCCCATTGCTCCTCAACAACAACCATAATTTCTGAATAAACTTGTACTTTTTCTTTCAACACATCCCTCACATCGGGAGGTAAAGAGTCCATAACTTGCGTTAATAACGCATCCCTAGACCCAGGAGATTCTGCTACATCTTCTTGAGGTATTTCATGATTCATAAAATCATAATTAAAATTCAATCCTTATATTATACCATATTAACCTAATTTAATCAATTAACCTTCCCCTTCCACACTAAAAAAGGTATTTTAGGACCATGAAAAAGCTTATTCTAGCCATTTCCGGCGGCGCGGACTCAGTTTATCTGCTGCACAAACTACTTAAAGACGGCACGCGACCAATCCTCGCGCATTTCAATCATCAGCTTCGCGGAAAAGAAAGTGAAACGGATGAAAAATTCGTGCGCAATTTAGCCATTGAGCACAACTTAAAAATCGAAGTCGAAACAACTGATGTGGCCGCTTATGCCAAAACCCATAAAAAATCCCTAGAAGAAGCAGGACGAATTTTACGTTATGATTTTTTCGAACGCATGCGTCAAAAACACGCTGCTTCCGAAATTCTGCTTGCCCATCATTTAAACGACAATCTGGAAACCGTACTCATGAACAAAATGCGTGGCTGCCACTTACGCGGCCGAATCGGCATGCGCGCCACAAACAAACACTTATCGCGGCCGCTCCTCCAAACCCCCAAATCCGAAATCCTTGCCCACCTCACGCAACACAACCTTCCCTACCGCGAAGACTCCACTAACCAAAACACTGACTTTCTTCGCAACTGGGTTCGTCTTGAACTTATCCCTGAATTGCTCAAAAAAAATCCTGACCTCCTCGCTGATTTCCAAAAAAATCGCAAAAAAGCTCTCGCCGAATATGACGATCTTTCAAATCGCGCTCAAAAATGGTGGGACAATCGAACCAAAGTATCAACCAAAGAATTCACGCGCGAAGAACCCGAATTCCAATCCTTTCTCCTCGCTCACCTCTACGAACAAACTTACGGCTCTACTAATGGTCTCTCCCGTAAAAACATTACAGAAGTCTTAACTCTCATCACGCGCAACTTAACCGGCAAACAAAAACAATTTGGCTCAAAACTTACTGTCCGCACCGAATATGGCCAAATTAAATTTACCTCCACCCAAAAAGATTCTCCCAAAATCGACCCAAAAACCTTACCCATCGCCTTTGACCGCGTTCCACAAGGCATTCTTAAAAAACGCACCTGGCAACCCGGCGATCGCTTTCAGCCATCTGGAATGAAAGGTACCAAAAAACTTCAAGATTACTTTACAGATTCAAAAATCCCACGCACCGAAAGACAAAACGTGCCGATTTTTACAACAAAAAACGACAAAATTGTGGCAGTTGGGACGAGGGTGGATGAACGATTTAAAACATAGCCATCCTCCCTTACTTGCGGTACAATCATTACGCTAAAATTTAAACCTTATTTTCGAAATGCCTAACCTCCCTTCCAAACCGCCGGTCCGCAAACTCCCGCAACGTCCAAAAAGCAATAATCTTCTATACCTCATTATTTCGGCGCTTCTTTTGACCACGTTGTATTTCATGTTTAACCCCGCTGAAAGCAATGTAGAAATAGTACCTTTAAGTGAATTTGTAGATAGCGTAGAAGCAGGCGAAGTGTATAAAATTCAAGTCGCAGGCAATGAAATTTCCTTTACTGAAGACAGTGAAATTGCCGCAGAAACTGAGTTTGAGTTCTATACTATTAAAGAGAGTAGTGCCAATGTAACCGAACTTTTAGCTGATATTGATCCCGAGGTTTTGGCGCAGGTTGAAATTGAAATTATTGATTTACAAGCTTCTAATTTTTGGCGGGATGTTTTGATTGGATTAGTGCCTTTTGCCATTATTATTGGGTTTTTCTTATTTATGATGCGCCAAGCGCAATCATCCAATAGCCAAGCTATGTCTTTTGGTAAAAGTAAGGCTCGTTCCAATGATAGTAAAAAGAACAAAACTAAGTTCAAAGATGTGGCTGGTGCTGTTGAAGCTAAAAATGAACTCGAAGAGATTGTGGATTTCCTAAAAACTCCCAAAAAATATACAAAAATGGGGGCTAAAATTCCGCGCGGTGTGGTTTTGATTGGGCCTCCTGGTTGTGGAAAAACTTTGCTAGCTCGAGCTGTTTCTGGAGAAGCTGATGTTCCTTTCTTTAATATCTCGGGTTCTGAATTTGTAGAAATGTTTGTGGGTGTGGGAGCCAGTCGCGTGCGTGACTTATTTAAACGCGCTAAACGCAACGCTCCTTGTATTATTTTTATTGATGAAATTGATGCTGTTGGTCGCCAGCGCGGAGCTGGTCTTGGTGGCGGCCATGACGAAAGAGAACAAACCCTCAACCAAATTCTGACAGAAATGGATGGCTTTGAACAAGGCACTAATGTCATTGTCATGGCCGCCACCAACCGTCCGGATGTTTTAGACCCCGCCCTGCTCCGTCCGGGAAGATTTGACCGCCGTGTAATTGTGGATCGCCCAGACTTAAAAGCACGTGAAGCAATTCTAAAAGTTCACTCCAAAAACAAGCCTCTTACCAAAACCGCAAATCTTAAAAAAATCGCCCAACAAACTCCTGGCTTTTCCGGGGCAGATTTAGAAAATCTCCTTAATGAAGCCGCGATTTTGGCTGCTAAATTAAACCAGAAAAAAGTCACTCAAAAACACATTGAAAGCTCCATTGAAAAAGTTGTCATGGGCCCAGAACGCAAATCCCGCGCCATGAACAAAGAAGAACGAAAAATCACTGCCTACCACGAAGTTGGACACGCTCTAGCTGGACACTACTCCCCTAAATGCGATCCTGTTCACAAAATTTCCATTGTCTCCCGTGGCATGAGTTTAGGCGCAACTTGGTTCCTTCCAGAAGAAGACAAACATCTTTCTAGTCGTTCCAAATTTATGGATGAAATTATATCCTTAATGGGTGGTTACACGGCCGAAGAACTTATCTTTGGCGAAATGACTACCGGCGCCAGCAACGATCTAGAACGAGCCTCTAAATTAGCTCGCAAAATGGTCACTGAATTTGGCATGAGCACCTTAGGTCCAATTATTTACGGCGAAGCAAATCAAGAAGTATTTCTAGGCCGCGATTTTGGACGAGTTAGAAATTTCTCCGAAAAAATGGCAGCAGAGATTGACGCTGAGGTAGAAAAAATAGTAAAAGAAGGGTACGAGGCCTCAAAAAAAGTACTTAAAAAACACTTAAAAGAAATGCACAAAATCGCAGCCACTCTCATTGAAAAAGAAACCCTCACTCAACAAGAATTCCTCAACTTCCTTCCTAAAAAGACCTGGAAAAAAAGCGAAATCAAAGCTGCTAAATAACCTCTATAGTATGAAACCCATCGGTATCGGACAAATCACCAAGGCTTCAAAAAAAACTGGTCGTAAACCTATCGGAGACAAATCCCGCCACGATCATCCGGTCCCTAAAATCAAGAAAGCTCCCCCAGACTTTGTTGCCGAACAAGAGGGTCAACTTTCCGTAGATGTTTATCAAACCGAAAACGACATTGTAATTATTGCACCAATTGCTGGATCTAGTTCCGAAGAAATCAGCATTTCTATCACCGACGATGTAATTACTATTAAAGGACGACGCCAAATGCCAGCCACTGACAACGTAAAAAACGAAGACTTTTATATTGAGGAATGCTTTTGGGGAAATTTCTCGCGCTCCATTGTTCTCCCGGCAGCGGTAGATACTAATAATGTTGATGCGAATTTCAAAAACAATGTCCTTCAAATCCGCATTCCAAAAACCGAACGTGTTCGCACTAGAATTATAGAAATCGAAAACTCTTAAGTCCCCTATTATGCCTAAAATTCGCAAAGCTGTTTTCCCGGCTGCTGGATTTGGAACCCGCTTCCTTCCGGTAACGAAAGCTCAGCCCAAAGAAATGCTTCCCGTGGTTGATAAACCTGTTATTCAATATCTAGTAGAAGAAGCTGTTAATTCGGGCATTGAAGAAATTGTAATTGTGACTGGTCGTGGTAAACGCTCCATCGAAGATCATTTTGATTATTCATTTGAACTTGAACACAACTTAGTTGAAAAAAGAAAACACGACCTTTTAGAAGAAGTCCGCAAAGTTTCTAACCTCGCCAAATTTATTTATGTGCGCCAACCCCAGCCTCTTGGTGACGGACACGCCATTCTCTGCGCCAAAGAAGTGATTGGCAACGAACCCTTTGCTGTTTTGTTTGGAGATGACCTAGTAGATAGCGAAACTCCAGCCATCCAACAACTTATGAATGTTTACGAAAAAACTGAAAGCTGCGTAATTGGACTAGAAAAAATTCCACTTGAAGACAGTAATAAATACGGCATGGTTGTTCCTAAATCTCAAAATGGCCGCGAAATCGAAATTAAAAGCTTAGTTGAAAAACCCGATCCCAAAGACGCCCCATCAGATTTAGGAATTATTGGTAAATACGTCTGTACTCCCGAAATCTTTGCTGAATTAGAAAAAGCTGAATCCGCCACTAGAGATGGTGAAATTCGCCTCATCGATGGTTTTCGCTCTCTTATTAATAAGCAACCTATTTACGGCTACGAACTAGAAGGAACCCGCTATGATTGCGGGACTAAGATCGGATTAATCAAAGCCACTCTTAATTGGGCGCTTAAACGACCAGATTTAGGCCCACGCGTCGAAGAATTTCTACACAAAAACGGCTTCAAAGCCTCCTAATAAATTAAGACTTTAGGCTTATTCAAGACAAGAACAGCCTTTTTGGACATAACCTGTTGTAGGGTTGATTTTCCCCTGAAAATTTGCTACAATGTCCTGATACGCAAAAACACGTACAAAAATAAAAAATCTCTAAATGGACCACCAATCCCTTATCCTCGAAGCCGATCGACAAAAACTTGAAGGGAATCATGAAGAAGCAATAAAGATTTGTAATACTATTCTTCATCATGACTTAAACTGTTTAGAGGCATTTGAAGAACTTGGAGACAATTATTTAAGCCTTCGCGAATACAGCAAAGCAAAAAAAGCCCTCGAACGCGCCATTAGTATTGATCCAAACAGTGCCAACGCCAACTATCTACTCGGGTTCACCCATTCCGCTCTTGGAAACTGGAAAAAATCTGTTGGATATCTTGAAATGGCTGATGAACTACAAGCCAACCACCCGGAAATTCTCCGTTGTTTAGGTTGGTCTGTTTTTCACTTTGGACAACGCAAAAAAGGTATTATTTTATTAGAACGAGCTCTCACCATGTCTGCCGATGACGTTTTGGTCATGTGTGACCTGGCAGTTTGTTATATGAATGATCGAAACTTTGCCCGCAGCATTAACTTACTTAGACACGCCCTAGCAATTGATCCTCAAAATCAAAAAGCTAAGGAATGCTTAGAAACTGCTCTCTTTTTTGAACGAGAGTACACCAAAATAAAAAAGACTAAAGAGTCTTAAAGGCCCGTCCCCCACAGCCCATCCACCCCAAAACTTGACTTGCACTTAAAATAAAGGTCTTTTATAATACTCTCCCATTAAGAAAACCTTGAGTGATCGCCTTTTTTGGCTCGCGCCACTAAAGGAGGAAAGTCCGAGCAGCTTGACATTATGGTAATCGCTAACAGCGATCGCAACATCCTAATAAGATGTTTGTAGGGACAGTGCCACAGAGACGTAAGAAGGAGCGGTTCGCCGCTCTGGATGTGCAACGCCCTGACCTAGAAGTTCGTCTAGAGCCGCGCGGCTAAGACGAGCCCAAAGAACGGGACTCCTGGAGTGATCCAGGATCGTCGGTAAACCCTACCTGCTGCAAGGTGAGATCTGGCTGCTTAGAACTCCCCGTAATGTCACGGGCTAAGCTCCTCACCGCTTGAGATTGTCAGCAATGGCAATCCTAGATCGATGATCACCTCGACAAAACTCGGCTTATGATAGGTTTTCTTTTTTGGGGTGCACGTATACAATAGACCTGATGAAAAAATCTGAAATCATTTTTGGAATCCTACGCATCCCGCTCGACTTTGGGATGGTCATCCTGGCCACCTTGGTCGCTTATCATATGCGCCAATACAGTGATTTAATTCCCGGGATGCACTTCCCCGTAGATATTCTAAATTTCCCAACTCTTCCTGAGTATTTACAGTTTGCCGGATGGGCCGCTTTAGCACTAATTGTCGTTTTTGCGGTTAATCACATGTATGCCATGAAAAATTCGGGCCGCATTGGAAACGAAGTTATTCGTGTTTTTTCGCTAGTTTCAGCCTGGATTATGCTGATTATTGCTTATTATTTTGTAACTAGACAATTCTTCTTCTCACGTTTAGTTCTTGGTTATATTTGGATTTCAGCGGTTATTTTTGTGTCTTCCGGAAGAGTAATTATGAGATTATTTCAACGCTGGCTTACCAAATACGGAATTGGGAGAAGACGCATTCTTTTTATTGGCAAAAACATTCTCACTAATAAAATCTGTGAAAAACTTAAATTCAATCCAGCCTATTATTTAAAAGGGGCCCTCACCCAAAGCGGTCGCCCCATTAAAAATTCTCCTTTAAGAATTCTTGGCAAAATCACGGAATTAGAAAAAATCATCAAACGTCATCAAATCGAAGAAATTATTCAAACCAAATCTGACCTTCCCGAAGCTGAAGCTCACAAAATCATTGATTTCTGTCGCGAACACCACATCCAATATCATTTTGTGCCAGATGTCCTCCAAATCCACAAAACTGAAATCGATGTTTTTAACATTGCCGGCCTTCCTCTTATTTCCCTAAAAATGACTCCCCTAGATGGTTGGGGAAAAGTCTACAAACGAATTTTTGATATTATTTTTTCTAGTCTCCTTTTAATAATTTTAAGTCCTTCACTTCTAATTATCGCTATTTACATCAAATTAGATTCACGCGGACCAGTTATTTTCTCTAAAAAAGATAATGGCGAACCAGTTAAACGCGTTGGTGAACATGGTAAATTATTCAAATTCTACAAATTCCGCACCATGAAACCCAAAACCGATAACCTCCGATATAAAGACTTAAATGAAAAAAGTCACCGTCAAGGCAGCCCACTTGTTAAAATCAAAAACGACCCTCGTATTACCAGGTTTGGCAAACACTTACGACGCTGGAGCCTAGATGAACTTCCTCAATTATGGAGTGTTTTTGCTGGAAAAATGAGCTTAGTTGGACCTCGTCCCCACCTTCCGGAAGAAGTAGCAAAATACAAAAAACATCATAAATTTGTGCTTAATATTAAACCTGGCATTACTGGTTTAGCTCAGGTTAATGGTCGCTCTGATCTAAACTTTGAAGAAGAGGTTCGTTACGACACTTTTTACATTGAAAAATGGTCTCCTCTACTTGATCTAAAAATTCTTGCCCGAACCCTACTGGTAGTTCTGGGTGGCCAAGGCGCTGACTAAAGAGTAAAATAGGCGCGACTTAAATTTAAATAAACTCCCTCCTAACAAATGGTTGTTACAAAAATTATTAACAAAATCATTGGTGATCCCAATGATAAAGCGATTGCTCGGTTAAAACCGATGGTTGAACATATTAATCAAATCGAAGAAAAATATCAGAACGAACTAAAAACCGAAGACATTCCCAAAAAAACCGATGAATTTAAAAGCCGCCTAGAAAAAGGGGAAACTTTAGAGGATCTTCTTCCAGAGGCTTTTGCTTTAGTTAAATTTGCTTGTCGTCAACTAATAGGTGAAAAATGGGAAATTCGGGGACATCAAACTGAATGGAATATGATTCCTTATGATGTTCAAATTATCGGCGGGATTATTCTTCATCAAGGAAAAGTTACCGAAATGAAAACTGGCGAAGGGAAAACTCTAGCTTGTACCATGCCAATTTATTTAAATGCCTTAACTGGGAAAGGAACTCACTTAGTTACTGTTAATGATTATTTAGCCGAACGTGATGCTGAATGGATGGGTGGAGTTTATCGTTTATTAGGTTTAACTGTTGGAGTAAATAAACATGGACTTTCCCCAGAAGATAAAAAAGCTGCTTATAAAGCTGATGTTACCTACAGCACTAATAATGAAATGGGATTTGATTATCTACGCGACAACATGGCCCGTTTCCCAGAACACAAGGCCCAACGAAATCTTTATTACGCTATTGTGGATGAAGTTGACTCTATTTTAATTGATGAAGCTCGAACTCCCCTTATTATTTCGCAACCCGCCGAAGAATCCACTCAAAAATATCTTCAATACAACACGTTAGTTGATAAACTAGAAGAAAATACCCACTACAATGTTGATGAAAAAGCCAAAACCGCGGTTTTATCCGAACAAGGAATTAAAAAAATGGAAGAATTCCTCGGTGTTGAAAATATTTACACTGACGCTGGATTTCAAGAGGTTCACCACATTGAACAAGCTCTCCGCGCCAAAACTGCCTACCAAAAAGACATCGACTATGTCCTAAACGACAAACAAGTTGTAATTGTGGATGAATTCACCGGACGCTTAATGCCCGGACGTCGCTTTTCACATGGACTACACCAAGCTATCGAAGCAAAAGAAGGGGTGCCCATTAAACGTGAAAGTAAAACCATGGCCACTATTACTTTCCAGAATTTTTTCCGCATGTACGAAAAACTAGCCGGAATGACTGGGACCGCGGTGACCGAAGCCGAAGAATTCGGAGCTATTTATAATTTAGAAACTTTAGTTATCCCCACGCACGAACCTATCACTCGGCAAGACCTTCCGGATGTTGTTTATAAAACAGTGCAAGCTAAATTCATGGCGATTGCCAAAAAAACTAAAGAGCTACACGAAAAAGGACAACCTTCATTAATTGGTACAATCTCGGTTGAAAAATCTGAGATGCTCAGTAAGCTACTTTCCGTTCAAGGGATTAAACACAATGTTCTTAATGCTAAACACCACCAACGTGAAGCAGAAATCGTTTCCCAAGCTGGCCAAAAAGGCGCGGTCACCATTGCTACCAATATGGCTGGTCGAGGAACTGACATTAAATTAGGCGAAGGAGTTATTGAATTAGGTGGTCTTTATGTGGCTGGAACAGAACGTCATGAAAGTCGACGCATTGATAATCAACTTCGTGGTCGATCTGGACGTCAAGGTGACCCAGGAACCACACAATTTTATCTTTCCATGGAAGATGAATTAATGCGTTTATTTGGATCAGACCGAATTAAAGCAACTATGGAAAGGCTAGGGATCCCAGATGACATGCCCATTGAAAACCGTATGATTAGTCGTTCCGTAGAAAGTGCTCAAAAGAAAGTTGAAGGAAGAAACTTTGACATTCGTAAACACCTAGTGGAATACGACAATGTTATGAACACACACCGTGAAATCATGTATAAACGTCGCAACAACTTTTTGACTAACGAAAACATTCACGACGAAATCAAAGAACTAATTAATAAAGAAGCCAATGACATTGTTATGTTTCACGCCGCACTCGAAACTAAGGAAAAATGGAACTACAAAGAAATTGCCGAAACTCTTAGCAATCTTTGCTATTCCGATAACAAAATTTCCGAAGAAGAACTCAAAAAATACAAAATTTCCGATGAAATAGTACCTGTGGCCCAAAAATTCTTACGACTTGAATACACTGAAAAAGAAGCAACCATGCCTAGCCCCGAATTAATGCGACAGGTTGAAAGAGCAATTGCTTTCCGAATTTTAGACACTTTATGGATGGAACACATCAACGAAATGACTCAATTACGCGAAAGAGTGGCTTTGCGCAGTTACGGCCAAAGAAACCCGTTAATTGAATACCAAAACGAAGGTTTTGAATTGTTTGGGGAATTAAATAACATGATTCAAACCCAAATTGTTAGTACTTTGTTCAAAGTACGAGTCCGCCAAGCCGAAAAACAGGCTCAACTAGCACCACTTTTGCCTATGCAAATGAAAACCAATGCTTCGGCCATTGAAGGCAGTTTAAGTAAGAGTCAATTAGCCAGAGTCATAGGCGCCAACCCTGGTTCGGCCGGCACGCCAGTCCAAGCCGGGACTTTCGCCACCGCTGGCATCCAAAAAATAAGTGCGGGCAGCACTATGAATGAACCTCAAGAAAAACCCACCAAAGTAGATCCCAAAAATGTAAGTGTTGTTAGTGCTGATGATCCAACTCCTGGATTCCCCGAAAGACAACCTAAAGAACAACCCGACCCCGCCGCATACGAAAAAGTAGGAAGGAATGATCCTTGTCCCTGTGGAAGCGAAAAAAAGTATAAGAAATGTTGTGGACGCTAACCAGTCAAATCATCATCTGGTTGTGTATCAGCGGCTGGATTTTCTGGATCACCACAACCTTCACAATTACAAGCTCCAGGACCATTAGTATAAGTAGCCAAAGCTGCTGCTGCTACAAGAAAAATCGCTGATATCGCTATTTTAGTTTTTCCAGAAATCCCCTGCTGCTCAGAAAATCGCGCTACTTGTTTATCTCGACTTCGTCGCAATGCGACACTGCGCCTTTTTTCAGTCATCCCAACATGAAACCTATCCGAAATAGCTCTAAAACATTCTTCTAATTGACGCGCTGTTCCTAGAACAGCTTCCTCAGCAGAACTACGCCCAGGGACACCACACCAAACAGATAGCTCTCTATAAAAACCCGCGAAATTATTCCAACAAGTCTCTTCATTCAAAGTCGTCGCTTCACTTAAAAAATGTCGTGCTGCCCGGTGCATTAACTCCTTCCCAGCTATAGCGTTTACCTTCCCTTTATTCTCTGTATAAAAAACCATGGAATGCCCAGGGTTCTCATCTAATACTTCCTGGAACGCACGTTCCGGAGATAAGGGGGTTGGGGGCCTATTAGTGGGGGTGGATGGGACCATATTATTATGTGTTTTTATCTTCAGTAGACTTCACAATTGTTAATTTTTAAACGTGAGGCCATCGACACCGCTAAACAAGCATTATAGTCCCGTAACATAGAAGTAGCATTAAACTTACCGAGTTCCCTTTCATCACTAGTCTCAAATTGTTCAGTAGGACTATAAATCGCCAAAATTGCTTTATAAGCACTATCATAAAAAGCATAAACAGCTTGCTCATTATCATAATTATTAACTGCATAATCTGCTACTTGAACTAATAACTCAAAAGAACACCTAAGTCCCCACAAATTTGCCCCCCAAGGCTCAGTTGGGTTAGCCTCAATTACCTTCCGAATTTCGGCAAAAATAAGTCTAGAACCCCCCTCCATACCCCTAGTTAATTCCTCCAATTGCTGGAGGGCTTCTCTTTGATGTTCAGCAATTCTTGGAGTCGACTGGTGGTCATCGCAATCACCATGGGATTCAACAACAAATGGCCCTGTTGGGGGGCAAGGTGTAACAACAGCAGCATCACCATAGCCGTCAGTATCAGTATCATCAAAAACTAACGGGTCTGTAACAACGCCAACATCCATATCATCACAATCCTCTCCTGGTTCACGACCAGCAAAATGATCATAAACAGGAGAAATGCCAGCCGGAACGCTACCATTAGGCTGACCACCATGATCATCACAATCTCTATTTTCTTCACAATCACGATCGCTATCGGCGTCGCCGCCGTTATCGCCAGGCACTTTTGGGGCAGGCATAATAAGGGGGTGGTTAATTATGGCCTATACCGTAAACCTAAACCTATTTTTTGTCAACCTTTGATTTTACTAAAAAGACCCCAATTTTTTAGTAAACCTGTTATGAGTATGCACGGATTTGACCAAATAATCTTAATCTTAATAAATAGCAGATACTTTTATGGTTTAATTTAACAGAGAAGAGTTTGTGCCCGGGCACAAACATTCAGGTTGAATTTTATTTTAAATTTTTACGCCTAAAATATGTCAAATCTGCGCGTTTTGGAAAAACTGGGGCCTTTTTAGTTAATTTTACTCCTCCTTCCCCACAAAAACTTCCCTTGGCTTCGCGCCACTCGCCGGCCCGACCACACCATTCTCCTCCAACATATCAATCAGGCGGGCCGCCCTAGAATACCCCACTTTCAGGTGGCGCTGCAACATTGTTGCCGACGCCTTTTGATTCCGTCTAATAAGCTCAATTGCACTTTCATATAAATCATCATCCGAATCCCTTACCGTTGATGTTGGCACTCCATTTACTTTGAGCCCCGCAGTTTTACGAGCAGTAACTTCTACGTTATAAGATGGCTCATCATCGCCAGTTAATTTAACACGATTAGCTACTTTTTGAATTTCCTCAGTCGACACAAACACTCCTTGCAAACGGAATGGCTTACCCATACTTCCCGATAAATAAAGCATGTCTCCTTGCCCCAAAAGATCCTCTGCCCCAACACCATCAATAATTGTTCGAGAATCAATTTGTGAAGCCACGGTAAAAGCAATCCTTGCTGGGATATTAGCTTTAATTAAACCTGTAATCACATCTACGGACGGCCGTTGTGTAGCCACTACTAAATGGATTCCTACAGCGCGCGCCATTTGCGCAATTCGACAAATCGAAGCTTCTACTTCCTTCCCAGCCGCCATCATCATATCCGCTAACTCATCAATCAAAACCACAATCTTTGGCATTTTTTGAGGTGAATCTGGATCACCATTGTAATCATCAATATTTCGATGCCCAGCATCCGCACAAACCGTATAACGACGATTCATCTCCGCCACTACCCATCGAAGAGCAATCGCTGCTTTATCCGGCTCAGTAATCACTGGTGTAAGCAAATGTGGGATCGCATTATAAGACCTAAGTTCAACCTGTTTCGGATCAATCAAAATCAACTTCAAATCCTTAGGAGAATTCTGATACATAAAAGAAAGCAACATAGCGTTCGTGGCCACAGATTTACCAGAACCAGTTGCCCCCGCTACCAATAAATGCGGCATTTTAGCCAAATCAGCCACGACCGGTTCTCCACTAACATTACGTCCCAAAGGAATCAACAATTTAGACTCAGTTTTCTTTTGCATCTCTGCAAACTCCTCACTCTCCAAAAGTTCACGCAATCGCACAATTGCGCGCGTATCATTTGGCACTTCAATTCCCACCAGACCCTTGCCCGGAATAGGCGCCTCAATTCGAATTGCCTTAGCAGATAACGCTAGAGCTAAATCGCTTTTTAAACCTGTAATTTTGGATAACTTAACACCTTCTGCCGGCTTCAAAGTATATTGAATAACTGTTGGCCCAACATGCACATCATACATTTTTACTTCAATTCCAAACTGACTTAATTTGTGTTTAATTGCCTCGGCTTTTTCGCGCAAAACGTCTTCATTCAAAGTAACATCCTCTTTAATCCCACTTAATAAGTCTAATGGTGGGAATTCCCACGGGACTTCTTCTTCATCGACCTCTTCGGCTTCAGCCTCGGCTTTTTCTAACTGTTCAGCAATTTTTTCCACTGGAATCTTTTGTCCAGGATCTTCTTTCTCAGATCCCTTTGAAGGTTCTACTTTTTTAAGATGAAGTGTTTCGCTGTCTCCTTTATCCTCAAACTCAAACACTACTTCTTCATCATCCCCAGCTTGCGCTCGCATGGTGTGAATAATCATGTCATCTTCATCCTCCTCAACAATAGATTTTTTAGAAAATGCTTTGGGTTCCTTTTTCTTATTCTTTCTTTCCCATTTCCATTCAAACAGCATCATAATCTCGCGCAAAGATACCGAAAAAGTAAGCAATACCGAAATCAAAAATAAAGCCAAAAACACCACATACGAACCTGTTACACCCAAAACTTGCCTAGATATAAAACTCGACACAAAGCCAATGTACCCACCGTACTCACCTGCGCGAGCCACTTCATAGATTTCGCCTGACGGCACCGCTAAATGCAGTGTTCCCAACGCCGAAACTACCATTAAACCAATTCCCAGTGTTCTCGTGGCATCAAACTCCACTCTTCGCGCAAAAAACAGCGCCAAACTAATTCCTCCCAAAAGCACTGGCACCGCATACAATCCCCAACCAAAAATCGGGGTCAAAAAGTTATTCCAAAACTCCCCCACAAATCCCAACCCTCCATTAATACTCAAAATCGTGAGTACACAAAGCGCCATATAAACCACCGCCCAAATCTCACGCATTACGTGACTAGCTATTTGAATCTGAGTTCCTTTTCGAGCTTTGGTACGTGTTCTTTTAGTAGGAGATTTTCTTCGAGTAGTCTTACGTCTGGTCTTTTTGCGAGGAGGCATAATCAAAACAGGGTTAGTTGCACCCTGAACTATACAACAGGACTAGAAAGAAGAGAAGGGGGAATTAACTCTCTTCTTCCAGAAGGCTTAAGTAAGGACAACTTGGTGGGGCATCGGCCATTACCGCCCTAATTTCTCCTTGAGCTTCATCTAATGAAACTATCTCTTTATATTCTATTTTATCACGAACTTGTTTAACTCTATTAGCCACCGCACATCCACTCAATGTCAAATCCATGCCAATTAACTCACCTTTTTTTGTTTTTCTGTTTGCATCACCCCATTCTAAATTTGAACAAGAACCACTTCCCGGCTCAAAAGAAAGGCTCATTGAATCCTCATGTTCCCTCCTTCTAATAATTCTTTTAGGATCTAACTCATTAAAACTAAACACCGAAGGCAAACCCAACGGTTCTTGCCTACGACCATTACAAGGCGCTTGTAAGGGTTTTAACTGATTTACTTGAATATCATCAATATCTTTGACCAGACTTTCTAAAGTTCTAGACATTTTGGGGATAAATTATGGATGGAGAAAACCTTAAATCTTTAGTGGACTTTTGTCAAGTTCTAACCTAAACTAACTGCCTAAAATCAACAAAATGGACAAACCATCATTCGAAACATTAGTACAAGACTCTCAAACCCTTGTTGCCGAGGCATATTCTAAACATTCCGCTGATCTAGAAGCCTTAGAAACACTAGACATAGAGTTTGTAAGCGCCAGGATGAATGATCGATTTTTAAAATTACTCCAAAGACATCGTCGCGAACAACCTACTCTTAAATCTGATAACCCCGTTGCTGCCAAAGAAAAAGACTTACTCACTCTCCTCCGTGGGCCATACCCAAACCAAAGGGTTTTGCATGAATTAGTTATTTTAAAATTAATTCATCATCATAGCCGCGAAACTGGCAGCCAAAACCCACCGCCATATTTAACCCGTTCCTTTACCGGGATAATTGCCAGAATTATTGCCCAAGAATGGGGTTATATTATGGAAATACCAGACACCCATATCTCTTATTTTCTAAACAGAAGTGAACTTTTAGCCCGCTTAAAACAAATTGCTAATGCCCAAGGCACTGCTGACGAAATCCCCTCACATCTAGACAGATTTCTCTCACAGTTAATACTACTTTTAAAAGTACGCTGTGCCGACAAAAGCGTAACTATCCGTGCCTAGCAAAAAAGGGCTCCTTGGCAGATGGAGCCCTAATCTGGTATCTTATGCCCGATGTATAAAACACGTTTTGCACCATCACCGACTGGATTTCTTCACGTTGGCGGACTCCGGACTGCCTTGTACGCTTACCTCTTTGCGCGCAAACACGAAGGGAAACTTATTTTAAGAATCGAAGACACTGATCGAACCAGATTTGTAGAAGGCGCGACTGAAAGTCTAATCCGAACTGTACTTTGGGCTGGTCTTGAATATGATGAAGGACCAGATCCTAACAATATTGACCTCGAAATTGGCGAAAACGGACCTTATATCCAATCCAAACGAAACGACACTTACGAACAAGAAGTCCAAAAATTACTAGATGAAGGCCACGCTTATCGCTGTTTTTGTTCAAAAGATCGCTTAGATGAAATGCGCAAAGAACAACAAAAGAATAAACAAGCCCCCATGTACGACAAAAAATGCCGCCATAGACCCAAAGAAGAAACCAAACAACTCATGGAACAAGGTGTAGCGCATGTTATTCGTCTGGCTGTCCCAGAAAACGAAACCCTGCGCTTTCGCGATTCAATCCGCGGAGATATGCAATTTAAATCCAACACTATTGACGACCAAGTATTAGTTAAATCTGACGGGTATCCAACTTATCACCTCGCCAACGTGGTCGATGATCATTATATGGGCATAACTCACGTTATTCGCGGTGAAGAATGGCTTCCCAGCACCCCAAAACATATTTACTTGTACCGAGCTTTTGGCTGGGAAGAGCCACAATTTGCTCATATTCCGCTCCTGTTAAATAAGGACAAATCCAAACTTTCCAAACGCCAAAACGACGTGGCTGTCGAAGACTATATTGCCAAAGGCTATTTAAAAGAAGCGCTGATTAATTTTATTGCCTTACTTGGTTGGAATCCCGGTGACGGCTCCACTCAAGAAATATTTTCAATGAAAGAATTAATCGAAACTTTTTCCCTTAAAAAAGTTCATAAAGCAGGCGCGGTTTTTGATTTAGAGCGATTGGATTTCTTTAATGCTCATTATATTCGCGAATTTTCCGCTAAAGAATTTGCCGACAAAATTTACCCGTGGTTGGAAAAAGAAGAGTGGTTTAAAGGGACCGCGGAAGATTTACATAATGAATACGCATATAAGTTCCTTCCCGCGGTGCAAACCAGGATCAAAACTTTAGCCGAAGCCCCAGCTATGATCCGTTATTTCTTAACTGATAAGATGGACTACGATCTTTCTCTTCTTGAGCATGAAAAAATGAAAATTACTCCTGAAATTGCCAAACAAGCTCTGCAAGCTTGCGCCGAAGATCTACAAAATTTAGACAATTACGACGAAGAAGACGCCATCAAAGAACATTTAATAAAAACCATTGAAAGGCTCGGGATGAAAAATGGCCAAGTACTTTGGCCGCTGCGGGTTGCTCTCTCTGGAGAGCAATACTCCCCCGGCGCTTTTGAAATAGTTATGCTTCTTGGCAAAGAAAAAACTTTAGACCGCATTGCGCAAACCCTCCAAAAATTATAGAATTAAAAACACGCCTAACTTAAAAAAATGAACTTCGAAGAATTCAAACAATTAGTAAAAGAAATCCGCGGAACCATTACTTGTCGCGAGTGTGACAGCAAATTTGAAGACCGCGATATTTCCCTTATTGGCACAATACTCAAAGAGGGTTACCTACAAGCCAAATGTCCTAAGTGTAAACACAATACTATTATCAATGTCTTCTTTGGACCAGCTAATCGAAAACATCGCAAAATCCTTAAAAAGAAACCGCGAATCATTACCCCCAACGATATTTTAGATATGCAAAATTTCCTTCGTAGTTTTGACGGAGATTTTATTAAACTCTTTAACAAAAAATCATAATGCGTTTCCTCTCCCTTATTTTAACCGCTTTCATTCTTCTTACTTTTACCGGCTGTGATGAAACTGATAGTGTAAAAAATGGTTTTTCTAGTGCTGTTGACGAAGTTGTCGAAGCTTATCAAAACGTCGCTACCAAAATCACAGACACTAAAAATTGGGTTCAAGAAAAAATTGATCAAACGCAACAAGCCGCCGAAGATGTACAAGACGCCGCTGACAGCATTAACGACGCTGTAGACAGTATCAAAGACTTAACTGGTGGAGCTGAAGGAGACGACACCGAAGATTCTCCGTTAGCTGAAGAAGATACCGCAACCGAAGAAGCCCCTACTGAAGAAGTAACCGAAGAAACAACTGAATAATGCTTAAAAGCTCGCTTCACATTCATATCCAAGGTGACCCCAAGGATTATATTACGCATACCGGATATGACTTAATTGATCGTGCCCACAAACTGGGTTACGAAGTTTTAGCCATCACCTGTCACTGGCGCGTGGTCATGTGGTCAGATTTAAAAAAATATGCTGAAGAACGGGGAATTCTTCTAATTCAAGGAGCTGAAATTGAAATCAACAACGGTGATATTCTTATTTTAAATGCTCCCCCAGACGTTCAGTTTATTCAAACTTTTAAACAACTAGCTGCCTATAAAAAAGACCACCCTGAAATCTTTATTATTGCTCCACACCCCTTTTTCCCAAGCAGCAAAGGTTGCTTAAAATCTCAACTTTACGATCACATTGATATTTTTGATGGCATTGAAAAATCTTGGTTTTATTCTCATTCTATTAATTTTAATAGACGCGCTCGTCGCCTCGCCAATCTTTGCGATCTTCCCTACATTGCCACCGCTGATATCCATATTTTAGATCAAATAGAAATTGGGGGGCACGTACTCATTAATGCGGAAAAAAATATCGAATCTGTTCTCGAGGCTCTGCGCCAAAAAAAGTTTAAAAGTATCTCTCGCCCACTCACTAATTTTAAGATGGCTCTAACTTTTGCTAGAATGACTTTAGCTAACTTAAGTCAATATTTACCTTGGACCCCGCCACATATCCCCTTCCAACATGAAAAATTTCATCAAGACTATCAAACAAAAAGCCAAAAACGATCCAAAAAATATCGTCCTGCCCGAAGCCGCCTTAGATGATCGTATTCTTCAAGCAGCTGAAACAATTTTAAAAGAAGGCACTGCGCATCCCGTTCTTTTAGGTGTCCCCCAAGAATTAGAAAAAAAAGCCAAAGACTTAAACCTAACTATCGACTGGGACAAAGTAACTATTATGGATCCCAAAACCGATGTGCATTTAGAACCTTTTGTTAATAAATATGTAGAAATTCGCGGCGGTAAAATCAATCAAGATCAAGCCCGTAAAGAACTAACCGAGGACATCAATACTTTTGGGACTATGGTTGTCGAAGAAGACCTAGCGGACGGCATGATTTCTGGAACCACTTTCTCCACTGCCGAAACTATTCGACCCGCCCTCCGCATCATTAAAACCAAAGAAAGATTTCACAAAGTTTCTGGATTTTTCTTTATGATCTGGGAAGATAAATTACTTCTTTTTGCAGATTGCGCAGTCACTATTGACCCCAACTCACACGACTTAGCTGACATTGCCATGGATACAGCCGAAACTGCTGTTCGCTTTGGCATTGAGCCCCGCATTGCCATGCTTTCTTTTTCCACGGCTGGCTCTGCTAAACATCCTTCTGTCGACAAAGTCCGAGAAGCCACCAAAATGATCAAATATCAAAAACCCGATCTTTGTGTCGAAGGCGAAATGCAAGTTGACGCCGCTCTTATTCCGGCCATTTACGAACGCAAATTCCCCAAAGGAAAATCCTGCGATAACTTCAACATCCTAATTTTCCCCAATCTTAACGCCGGAAACATTGCCTATAAACTTGTCGAACGACTCGCCGGAGCCCACGCCATTGGCCCTATCTTACAAGGTCTTCAAAAGCCAGTTAACGACCTTTCCCGCGGCTGCTCCGCCGAAGACATTTCCACTCTCGCCGCCTTCACCACTGTAGAAGCTCAAGGCGAAGACAAAGTGTTGTAAATCTGTAAACCCTCCCAAAAATGAAACTCCTCGTCTTAAATAGCGGTTCATCATCTCTACGTTTTAAATTTTATGAATCCAAAGGTTGGAAACGACTTTTTAGCGGACACATCGACGGCATTGGTCTCAAAAACTGCCGCCTTCGAGGAGATATCGAAACCAAAGTTAAAGCCAAAAATCACACCCAAGCTCTAAAAATCGCGCTCGCCATTTTGCAAGAATCCGGTCACCTCACACATCCCAAAGAAATCGAAGCAGTCGGACACCGCGTAGTTCACGGCGGCGAAAAATATCACAACCCTACTCGCATCACACGTACTGTCCTCAAAGATCTTAAAAAACTTTCTGACCTAGCCCCGCTTCACAACCCACCAAACATCCAAGGAGTCGCTGCCTGTCAAAAACTCCTTAAAAAAGCGACCAACGTGGCTATCTTTGACACTGGTTTTCACGCCACCTTACCCGAACACGCCTATCTTTACGGCCTCCCCTACGAACTGTATCGCAAACACGGAATCCGAAAATACGGCTTCCACGGAACCAGTCATAAATATGTGGCCGAACAATCAATCTCTCTCCTTAAAAAATCTAAAAAGAAGTATTCCAAAATCATCACCTGCCACATTGGCAACGGCGTCTCACTTACCGCTATTAAAAACGGAAAATCCCTAGACACCACCATGGGATTCACTCCGCTCGAAGGAGTCATGATGGGCACTCGCACCGGCGACTTTGATTCCGCCATTATTTTCTATCTCCACGACCACCTCAAGATGAAACTAAGCGATATTGACCACCTCGTTAATAAAAAATCTGGCCTTCTCGGCCTTTCCGGCATTTCTTCTGACATGCGCCCACTTTGGAAAATTCTTCAAAATAAAAAATACAAACAATACGCCGCGGTCAAACGCGCCTATGACGCCTATGTCTATCGCCTCGCCAAAAAAATAGCCAGCCTTACCGTGCCACTTGGCGGATTAGACGCACTTGTTTTCACAGCCGGCATCGGAGAATCCGCCTGGTACCTTCGCCGTGATATTTGTAAACAACTCGCCCACCTCGGCCTTGCCCTTGATCCCACAAAAAACAAAAAAACCATTGAAGGCAAATCCGGACTAATAAACAAACCACGCACCACCAGCGTTGTTGTAATGCCAACCAATGAGGAACTAAAAATCGCCAAAGAAACCGTGACCACATTACAAAAATAACCTATTTCACAACCTCCCGCCTCATCCCTTGAATAACCCGCGTCAATAACTCATACGGGATACATCCCGCCAATTTCGCCATATTTGCTATTGAATTTTTCGCACCAGATTCAGCCGCATAAACCACTACTTTATCGCCAATTTCTGGATCTTCCACTCCTGTTAAATCAACCATCGTATAATTCATACAAACTCTTCCTACAATCGGACACAAAACACCCTTCACCTCCAAAACACCCTTATTACTCAAACTCCATGGCAACGCCTCATAATACCCCACCGGCACCATTCCAATTTTCATATCGCGACTCGCGGCAAAAGTACACGAATAACTTACCCGATCGCCCTTCACTAAATCCCTAATCCCCGCCAAAGTAGACTCCAACTGCATCACTGGCTGCAACTTCTCTAAATCCTGCGCCCGCATATCATTATCCGCAAACGGCGATACTCCATACAACCCCAATCCCAATCGCACCATATTAAAACCACCCTCATAAAGCGCTCCTGCACTCTGCTCAATATGCACGTACTCTGGTTCAAACCCAGCTGTACGCACCATTTGAACCGCTTCTTCAAACTTCTTAAATTGCTGTTTGGTATACGAAACATCATGCGCATTATCCGCATCTGCTAAATGAGACAAAACTCCCACTACTTCCACTTTTAATTCTTTAAATTTCTCTAAAACCTGCGGTAAATTTTCCACAGAAAATCCCATCCTATTCATGCCAGTATCAATTTTTAAGTGAACCTTAGCCTTATATTTAGACAAAGCCTTTGCCGTCCCCAAATCACTCACTGCAAAATGAAAAGGCAACTTTTTACGCAATAAATTTTCTGGAAATGTATAACCAAGAATCAAAATTTTAGACTTAATCCCGGCTTTTTTAAGTTGATATGCCTCGTGCAACGAATCCACCACAAAAAACTCTGGCTTTTCTGGATCCAAAGCCTTCGCAACCTCTGTTAATCCGTGCCCATAAGCATTTGCTTTTAAAACCGGGCACACCATCTTTTCCGGCGCCAATTCTCGATACAGTGCTAAATTTAAGCGCAAAGACTGGGCCGAAATTTTCACTGTATTTAAAGTCCGATATTTACCTTTAAAAGGAATTCTCATAGCGGGCAAAAGTATACCCCTCTAAAACACCTCCTTCAAGTAGCAATCTTCACAATAAACCGGTTCTGGTCTTTCTGGCGCATAAGAAGATTTTATAGAGGCAGCACATTTCCCACACGTCCGATCCCATAATTTTCGTGGATTACGTAATTTCATACGCTCGCCATGTCGTTCCATAGGCGCAATTCGCGGCAAAGCAATTCCAAACCGTTTATAAAACTTAAGTTCCTGCGGAATAATTTTATAAAAATCAGAACTCTCGGCACATTGCAAAACTTTATCACAAACAGATTCATCAGCGTCCGCCACCGCCTCTGGCAATGTAACCTCTGGCCCTTGATAAGCCGCACTATCATCTTTATCTTTCCATTTATAACCACGTGTCAAAGCCTCCTCCTTAGTTAAAGGAAAATACTCCTGCGCCACAGTCTCGTTATAGCCATAAGGAGAAATAGACACTGGAAAAAACTCACCCCATTCACCAGTCGACTTCATGTGTTCGATAATTTTTGGAACTAATTCCTCGTATTGCTCCTTGGTGTATTGCTTGTTGAGGATGCAGTATTCTTTCTTACGCAAACCTACACACCCAAATAAATCCTTATTATCAATACAAAGGTCTGTATATGTTAAATTATCCGCTCCCTCCCAAATATTCATACAAAATCGACAATTCCTCAAATTATAACAAGAGCTACACATTTCATAACAAAGCTGACATTTATACCCAATAAAATCCCAATCATAAGCATCCGTAGTCTGGTGTAAATGAGTTGCAAATTTAACATCCCGCAAACCCTCACAATTAAAACTTTCATGGGTATCTTTACACCCCTCCAAATAATCTCCCGTCGAATCTTCACATCGCATATTTTCTAAATTTTTGCGTGGAAATTTTTGAATATGTTCTTCGAAATATTTTTTAGCTTTTCCCATACCAGCTTGCGTGTCTAATCCCATATTAGCCTTCATTTTTTCATACTCTTCTTTGCTAACTTTTTTATTAAAAATCACATACTGCTGATTCTGCAAATTTGCAGAAAACATACAATCATGACAACTTTGCATATTATAACAAAAATAAAGCCCAGATGACCCTTTAATTTTGTATGAATAAAAACACGTTTCACAATTAATTGCATGAAAAACATTCAAACAAAATCGTGAATCATAAGTAAAATCCGCATCTAAACAACTATAATTACGATCTGAAAACCGCATGTAATAACACTTTTCATTATAATCCGCAGTATAAATCAAATAACTATCTTTATTATGCGCTGAATAACTAATAAAAGTACTATTTTCATTATGCAACCCCACCAAAGCCATACGTGGGACTTTTAACTGCAACTCTTCAAACTGCTCAAAAAAAGGACGAGAAAAATCAAACTCCTGTCCATACTCCAGGGGATCCCAATCATTTTTCCACCACTCATCTCTATCATAAATAGTATACGGTGAATCTGGGGAATACATCGAAATCATAGATTTACCGGTTTTAGCACAAGTCCCACTATAAAGACTGGTCTCATTTCGGATTGCCAAACGACGTCGACGACGCTCCTCCGGACACAAAGTTGGCTCTGGCACCTCCACTTTTTTATAAAAAGCTTGATCCTCGTCTGTAATAACAAATCCCTTTCCCGAAACCGCACATTGCTTGGTAATTGAAGCCATAATTAAGAAAGATTAAATGACGCTTACATAATAAAACATTTTTGTAAATTTAGCAAGACAAGCATATTTCCCAAACTTGATTAAACCTGTTGTTTTTGGTAAAATACTTGTAGAAAATCTTTTACAACTAGCGACAGGAAGCAAAGCGATCCCGTCGCCTTGCCCTCACAAAAATTATATTTAAACCTATTTATTTAATACGCGGCGGAGCGGCATCATGACTAATCAAAACCTCACAAATAATTTGCAACAATTTGGCCTTTCCAAAGACGAAGCCAAAGTCTTTATTGCCACGCTCGAATTGGGCGGTGGTTACGCCTCTACAATTGCTAAAAAAGCTCGTGTCGCGCGCGTAAATTGCTACCATTTACTAGAAAAACTCACCAAAAAAAGCTTGATCGTGCCAGTTCAACGAGGCAAGGTACAATTCTTTATGCCCGAGCCACCGCAAGTCTTTTTAAACCAACAAGAGCAACGCTTTAATCGTGCTAAAGAACTCCTCCCTGAACTTCTCTCCATCACCAACACCCATCCTTTTAAACCAAAAATTCGCGCCTTTGAAGGCTTGGACGGCATCAAGGAAATTTTTAACCAAACTCTAAAAGCTGAAAGCGAAATCTTGGGCTACACTAATCTCGAAAAACTCCAAAAACTCCTTCCCGACTATCTCCCGGAATACGTCAAAAAATCCCTTGAAAACAAAGTCAAAAAACGCCTCATCTCCCCAAAAACTGATGCTGCCACCACTCACACTAAAAAGTACTACCCAAAAAACTACCCACGCGAACTCCTCGAAATCTTTTTCGTAAAACCAAAACAATTTCCTTTTGAAAATCACATCTCTATTTACGATAACTCGGTCGCCATCATTTCCTTAAATCCCGAAGAACAAATTGGCGTGCTCATCGAAAGCACCTCTCATGCCAAAACCCAACGCACCATATTTAATCTTGCGTGGCTAGGAGCAACTAGTTTTGTGGCGCAGAATTAACTCGATTTTCTACTAAATCTTGCCACCTTCCTACAACATATAAAGTTGGTGTTTGATCTGCAAAAACCCAATAACGATCACCGCGCAAACCATCTTCATCAGGATCTCCTAAATGCCCCAAATCAAACTCTGGTTCTTTATCATCTACTGGATCTAAACCTAACACTACATAAGGCTTAACATTTTGAACATCATCAAACTCCGTTGCATTCTCAGGCCAATAACAAACTCCTCCACTCCCCTCAAGTTCTGCCAAAACCTCTTTCATTCTCTCCCCAGCATCCCTAGTAAAAATATTTACTTCTTGATCAGCTTGTCCTTTAAAAGCACCCTCTAACCTATCCCTAATCCCATCTTTCTGCTCCCGAAAATCTATTGCCAAATCTTCTACAGTTCCACGCAATGCATACACTACTGCCTCTAAGCTCATCCCCTGCGTCCTCTGATCATTAGCATACAAAGCACTCACACATTGCTTTTGTAAAACAATTAGATTACCCGCTGCAAATTGAATTCGATCATCCCAAAGTTCATTCCCTTTCCATTCCCCATTCATTGGTCTTCCAAAATCATAATCTAACTCTTCTTCTAATAAACCCACTGCATGCTTAAATATTTCCTCCATCAAACCACGATAATCTGCTTCTTCCGCTAACTCTCGACATCTACTTCCTAATACAGCCGCTGTGCTATCTTCCACTAATAACTCAAACAAAACTGTATTTAATACTCTTTCTACTGGGCGTTGTTCCATGGCCCGCACACGCTTCGACGTTGAACGAATTCCGTGTTGTTCTGATTTTGGGGTAGTCATAATAAAAAATTAAGATTGAACTTGAACTGCATATTTAGTTGCCGCCGCCGGATCATCAGTTGGATGCCAAAAACCAGCATGAGTCATATTTTTAGAGGCAGTCCACACTTCCGATTGCTGCCTATCCCCTTGTCTAGCATCCCGATCAAACATGAGCACATCGAATTTCCCTTCTCCACTAAAAGGAAGCTCTTCCACTACAGGAAACTTAGAAAAAACTAATGGGTCAAAAGATGCATTAAGATCCCAACTAAAACTTATTCCCTCCTCCAACGATCCCTCAGTCATTTGTTGCAATACTGACAAAGCTTGCTCATCAAATCCAAACATCCTATTTGGGCCATCAACTTGTTGAATTCCTTGTGGCCCGCCACTATAACGCGGCCCATAAGTTGCCGCTCTAATAAGTTTTACTTTAATTCCGATTTCTTGACGTTGTCGCTCTAACCATAGCTGTGGGCAAGCATTAATTAACAATTCTCTTAATTCTTCTGGAGACCATTCTACTTTAGATTGATCCTGTTGCGCCTGCTCCGAAAACTCTTTACGTTCAAAAACTCCTTGCAAACGCACTGTCAAAGGAGCCAATTCATATGGGGTAATTTCAAATCTATCCTCGACAGCCTTCACCGCACTCTCTAAATCTATATCTCCGTTAAATTCAAGGGTTGATTCCCTTAATAAACTCATTTGCATACGATAATTCCGCACAATATCCACGGCATTACAAAGCGACTCCCAAAATCGGGCAACTTCCATGGTTTCCTCTCCTCCCTCTTCTACAGAGTTATACAAAAAACCCACAAAATTAGGCACACCATGGTTATTTGGGGGGATGCGACCAATTCCACGTTGCTCTGCAAAAACTTTTTGCAACCCATTAATAACCGCATCAATTGTAATATCTTGATAATCCGAATCTACTAAGTTATTTATCACCTCAAAAACTGCTCGCTCCAAAGTACGACGTTCTCGTAACCCATCAATATCTGTCCGATGAATACCGCCATTCAATAACTCAAAATCCTCTATTGTGGGACTAAAAATTTCTGGGTTATCTGGGGTGGTCATAACAATAATATTTTAACCAAATAAAACTAATCGGTCACCTACCAAACCATCATTACCATCAACATTGCCAGGCCTCTTCCCTTCAACCCGATGAATCAAAATATGAGTACAAGTTTCCTTGTTCTCATAACCAATAAACATAACTGGTATTTCCTTCTTACTCCCTCCTTTTATAGATACTGCTTTCGCATCCGGTTTATCGCATTCTTCACCCTGGGCTTCCCGCACTGGAATACGCACGACCAAAATTCCGTTCTCAGCGTCACTTTCCCTATATCTCATATACTTATCACTGAAATCCCAACCTAAACGTGTCAGCCCGGTATTCTTCAAACGTGGGGCACCATCAATACTTACCAATTCTGACTGCCCCTGTGGCAAACGCTTTAATCGTTCGGCTAATCCTGCCTCTTGATTCTCTCGCTCCTTTACCAAACTTGGACACTTAGTTTCCAAGGCTCTAATTTGCTTTTTAAACCAATTATTTATAATTGCTAATTGCTCTTCATCATCAGAAGCCTCCTCCAAAGCCTCGTCTAACTTTCCTTCATCAAGATCTTCCACATGCTCCATAAATACTCTCTCAATTTCACGCATTAATTCATCCAATGGCTCCCAATCATAAAGAGCATCTAACGCATCGTCATCATCAGAGGCTACTCTCATACCAACAATTCCTTCCAACGACTCAGCAAAACGATCTCGAAGCTCCCTAAATTCACCTTGAAAACGATAACCATCAAAACTAAAATCACTCAAATCCTTTCCCTTAAATTTAGCTCCAACAACAACTTTATCTAAATATGCTAAAAACTCCCTCGCCAAGGAGCGCTCCATTACACTAGCAATTAAGGTATCTTCTCTGACGCGTACGCCTCGATCAGAGACATCTGGGCCATTCTTCATGGGGGTGGGTGGTTAAATTGGAATCTATCTTATCCCACAATTTAGCATGTTGCAATAGTTATGTTATAGCTAAAACATAACAACCTTAATGAGCCCCCAAAAAATTTGTTAAACGCGGAATAAGACTAGAACATTCAAGCCATGCTCTCGGGTGTTTTTCTCTAAAAATTTGCAATTCATCCCATTGTTTTTTTAATCTATGCAGAATTGGAGCCGGAGATTCCCCTAATCTTTCTAAACAAACATACTGGTCCATTAACCCAAACGCCCAAGTTAATTGTGATTTCAACAACATCCTGGCTACACTTTCTTGATCTCGCAACGGCGCAGCCAATGCTTTCATGTCATCCCATATCCGCTCCATACGCCCAAGTTCATAATAAGCCTGTTCATAGCGCCCTTCCTCCATCAACTTACCACCTCTAATTTTAGGTACATCAATTAAATAACCATACCCCTTTAATCCAGCATCCCTAAAATGATTTTCTTTCGCTCTCTTAATAATTTTACGAGAAACCCTTTCTCCCTCGGCTAGACTAATTGGTTCTGCCTTAGGAGCCATAAAAGCGCGTGCCAAAAACAAGGCTAATTGCATGTTAGCTTCCTTTTGATGGCTACTCTCCACATCTTCTTGGGAATCCAAAAACTCCGTCACTTTTCTAATATAAACTTGCACATTTCCTAATTCTTGCGATTCACCTAACTCCAACAACCGATATCCTTCAGCCTGCAACCTAAACCTTTTAACATCAGAGTCAAAAGGCTCGATACCCACTGGATCCAATGAACCCAAGCCAACAATTGCCTTATCAATATATGACAATTTATTTTTTTCCTCGGGAGAATCAGCTCGACGATAAGCTAATTTAGCATCATACAAAGCCAGTACCCCAGTTATAAAAGGGAATTTTCTAAACTTAAACCCCCTATCAAAATGCATTTTCAAATCAGCCACCGCCTGTCCATGTGCCTCTAAATCACTATTTGATCTATACATTGCCTCGGTTTGCAAACCTAACAACCGAGCCACATCTGCAAATAAATCTTTTTTCATTTTGGCAGGAATAAACCCTACTATTTTTAAAGCTAATTCCAATTCTTGTTCCACGCTCTCTCCCAAAATAATTTTCGTCTCTATTAAATAATTAAAAAGCTGTAATAATTCAGAAAAATCAATTAATTCAAATCCTTTAAGAGCTTCTTCATCTTCAATCTCTAAAATCTGCTGACCAATATCCATAACTTCAAACAAGTTTTGCGCCTGAAAAGCTTCTTTTAATTGCGAAAACGATGCCTGCAAAACTGGCCTTGTCCAACCAATTCCCATATTTCCACACGTTCTTAAATATTTTTCAAATGGAATTTGATCTTCCGAAACCGCTCGACGTAAATTTCTTTCCACCACATCTGCATAACGCCTCTCTACTCGTAATTCCTGAATCTGACGTCCAGTAGTTACAAAATACGATTCCCTAAAAGCAACTTCACCATCTCTAAAAATACCAACCTGCTGCAATTCAAGTAAAAGAGGTTCAAAATCTTGAATTGGCGGGCTAGCGGCTAAACGAAGTTCTTCTTCTGAAAACTCTCCCATTGCTAAAGCAATACCAAGCAAAGTCCGCGAAGCCATTCTTTTTAACTGATCTGAATAATGACTCACTATATTTTCTAACTGAGACACCTTTCTATCAAGATCTAATCTATCCCAAACAAACTCTGTCGAACCAACCATTACAACCCCTTCCCGCAACCAATCTTTTATCAAGACCTCTAGCACCATAGGATTATAAGAACCCATATCACTAACCAATTGAACTAAAGCATGTGCCACCTCAGAGTACCCAATCTCTTGAATTGGGACTTCTAAATAAAAAGCAACTATCTTAAGAGCCTCTGCCAAAGGAACATTTTCAAAATTAACTGATTCTGGAGCTGCTTCACAGTCAACTCCTATCACGATCACCTCTGAATCAAACAAAACATCCTGAGAAACCCCATCCATCCCTGCCCAATGCGGACAAGCCACCCCAAAATTTTCACCAAAAAAACTTAATAAATTAGCCAGCTCGGGCTTAGCATAATCAAAATGATTCAATAAAAATATTTCTTCCCCGCCAACAAGTTCCCCAAAAAGCATTTTCCAAATCTCTACTTGTCCAGCAGGGGCACCCGTTTTTTCAAGCCAATCAGAAAACTCTTCAATATCAGCAAAAATCGAACTAAAAACCTGCCTTAAACCAGAATAATAGCTATGATCATGATGCTCAGACAACACTACTATTTGCATCCCATGCTCAGATTGTAATTGTTGAGCCGCCGCTTGCAAAACTGACACCTGACCCGCGCCAAATTCACCAGTTAAATTCCACTGGCGAACAGAATTTACATCAGCTCCACTTACAAGTCCTACTAATTCTTCCACTTTATCTTCACGCACATAGGAATCTATTTCTTCAATTTCAAACCCCAACCCTACCAACACGGTCTGCAAGCCATAAGTTTTCAATTCTATTTCTTCCGATTTCTCCTCCACTATTAAAATTCCTCTTTGTTTAAATAATTCATAAGTAGTCTGATCCATTCGGATTCCAGGCACTCCCAGGCAAGTCGCCAAACGATGTGACCCATTTACCGCATCCGAAACCAATTCTTGAACCCCACTTACATCCTTTTCTCCCATATTAGAAACATGTATAGCTCCCTGCTTAAGACCAATTTGAGAGGTAGGATAAAAACCTAAAAGCTCATTCGCACAACGAGCAGACCGCTCTTCTTTATTAATTTGACTTGAACCTTGTGCTCCAAAAATTAAAATTCCACTTTTTTTACCTCCATTTAAAGTAAAAAACTTAACCTTCGCATTATATTTTTGGGCTAGCTGCATCAGTTGCTTTTCCCATTTAAAAATCTCTTGTGGATACTCATCAGGATTGTCACTTTCGATTGGAGCTTGCGCATACAAACTAATAGCGCTTCGTTCCACTGTTTCTTTTGATTGCAAGGCTTCAAATGACATCGGACTCGCCGTTAAAGCCATTTGTCGTCGCACTCCATCCAAAATAACAGCCGGATCATTTTTGATCTCATCAGTATCCGCCCCCATAAAAAACTGTATTTGAGAATCATCTGGAAGCGACCTCTCGTCTAAATAATCATCTACTTCCAAATAATGAATGTCACCTTTTTCATCAAAAAAAATTATTATCGAATTATCTCCAACATTAATCCCGTCTTTACTTAATCCTTGCACTGCTTCAGCCCGATCAAAAGCCTCTCCCAAAATTAACAATTTTCCACTTGGGGTAACAATCTCCATAAATCGACCCTCTCCAATCGTAATATGACAAGGAACTTTTAATCCACAAGCCACATTCGCCATAAAACCCAAATGATTTTTCCGCTCATCTTCTAAAGACTCCACCTGCCTAACCGGAACCAAAGCATCACCAGCAATTTGAATTAAACGCTCACCATCAGCCCTTTCTAAAGCATCAAAAGTCGGCTGAAATAAACCCTCAGACAAACTACGTGAAGAAGCTGATGCCCCTCGCAAAATTGTATCTTCGGTAAAACCCATCGCATCAACTACATCCACAAACCCATAACGCTCTTCTACCCCTACAAAAGGTTTACCCTTATACAAATGATTATTTGCTCTTTCTAACAAACAAACAATTCCCGGAATACGCGGAATAAAACGTGATTCAAACAACAAAAGCAACTCTCGAATTTCTGGCCATTCCGAACTTTGCAAAAGATTTTCCTCTGCTTCACCATCTAAAAAAGGTAGCCTTAAACGAATCAGCGCTCGATCTAAATCATCATTAACTTCCAGCATCTTTCTTTTAACGCGTTTTAACTCTCTTACTTCTTCTTCAGTTTCGGCCATATTAGTCAAAAACTGATCCGGCCTTTCCAGATAAACAAGCCAATCCTCATAATTATAAGGCACATCAGGAATAGTTTCGGAAACTGCGGTTATTTGACGAGTAGACAATTCTTCCAAAAGTTCCCGAAGCTCCCTTGAAACTGACTGGCCCATTTGTCCAACGAGAACATCTGTATATTCTAAAGCTTCAACATCCACCCTTTTTGATTTTAAAATAAGGAGATCATTATAAACTTTGCTCACAAATTATCAACAGATTAACTCCAGGTTGAGTTTAAGGGCAAAATGTGTTAAAATAATATGAGTAAATAACCCTCCTATAACAATGCTTAAACTAAAACCAAAGAAAATTGAAATCAAATCCGGAAACACCTGGATTGCGGTTCTACACGAAGATACGGCCCACAAACTAGACCTTCACCCTGGAGATCGAGTTGAACTCTCGATTGGAAAAGGTAAAGCTCGCCGCGAAGTAAACGCCATTTTGGATATTTCTGAAGATTATTTAAAACGCGATCAAATTGGGCTTTTTACGGAAACTTGGAAAAAATTAGAAGTAAAACGAGGCGACACCATTACAGTTAATCGCACTTCTAAACCGACTTCGGTAATTTATATTCGAGAAAAATTATTAGGCGGAAAATTAAGTGCCCGCAAAATTGATGAAATCATTCGAGATGTAGTGGCCGAAGATCTTTCTTCGGTAGAAATGGCCTATTTTGTATCTGGAGCTATGATTCATGGTTTAAGTGATCTAGAAACAGTAAATTTAACTAAATCCATTGTAAAACACGGGAGTAAATTAAATTTTGGGAAAGGAAAAATCGTGCTAGATAAACACTGTATTGGCGGAGTTCCAGGAAACAGAACCACTATGATAATTATTCCAATTTGTACTTCCCTTGGGCTAACAATGCCCAAAACTTCCTCCCGGGCAATTACTTCCCCGGCAGGAACGGCTGACACTATGGAAACTCTGTGTGAAGTTGCCATTGAAGCTGATGATTTAATGCGCATTGCTAAAAAAACTGGTGGCTTTATTGCCTGGGGTGGTGGTGTTGACTTAGCAGCGGCTGACGACAAGATGATTAAAGTTCGTCATCCTCTAAGTCTAGATCCTCAGGGAATGCTACTCGCTTCAATTATGGCCAAAAAATTCTCAGCTGGATCTAATCATGTTTTGATTGATATTCCAGTCGGTGATCAAGTTAAAATCAAAACGAAAAAGGATGGAATGCAACTCAAAAAACGATTTGAAAATATTGGTCGCATGCTTGGCATGAAAGTCAAAGTTATTATGACCGAAGGCGAAGAACCGATTGGTCAAGGAATTGGCCCAGCTTTAGAAGCAGTTGATGTTTTAGCCACTCTTCGTGGCGACAGTGGTGGATCAAAAGATCTCCGTGAAAAAGCTGTTTACATGGCTGGGATTTTGCTCGAAATGTGTGGCAAATCCAAAAAAGGACAAGGCGCCAAACTAGCTGCTAAACAACTAGATTCTGGAGCGGCTTACGACCAAATGCTCAAAATCATCAAAGCCCAAGGCCAAAAAACCCTAAACCCAAAAGTTGGTCGTCTCAAAAAAGACTTTAAAGCCGAAAAATCTGGAGTTGTCTCTCACGTTAATAACAAAATGGTTGCTCGCGTAGCTCGTATAGCCGGAGCACCTAAATCACCTGGATCTGGACTATGGCTCGAGAAAAAACTTGGAGATAAAGTTAAGAAAGGTGATGTGCTTTTTACCATTTATTCCGATAGCGCTGAAACCCTAAAAACTGCGCTTAAATTCGCCTTAAAAGACAAGCCCTACACTATTAAATAAACCTTATGGAGACTCTAGATTTAAAAGACACCGTGGCTAAGATTAAAAGCTTAGAAATCCAAGGAGCGGAACGCATTGCGCGCGCCGCAGTCAAAGCTCTAGCCTCCAAACTGCAGGAAGGAGCCGATCACGCTACGCTCGAAGCCGCAGCAGCCGAATTAATAGCGGCGCGCGCCACAGAACCCGGCCTCCGCAACGCCTTAAAATTCTGTCTCACCAATTACAAGGACAACCCAAATGTCACCGAAGACGTTCTCAAATATTTCAAAGAATCCAAAGAAAAAATTTCTGAATACGGGGCTAACAAAATTCATGATGGCATGATTGTTATTACCCATTGTCACTCCTCCACCAGCGAAGGTTGCATTATCAAAGCTTGGGAAGACGGCAAACGTTTTACTGTTTACAACACCGAAACTCGCCCTCGCTATCAGGGCCGCATTACAGCCGAAACCCTTGCCAAACACGGCATCCCCGTTGAACATTTTGTAGATTCTGGAGGACGCATGGCCATGAAAGAAGCTGACTTATTTTTATTTGGCTGCGACTCACTTTCCGCCGAAGGAAAAGTCATTAACAAAATTGGCACCCGCCAAATGTTAGAATTTGCCCAAAAATATGATGTGCCAGCCTACACCTGCACCAATTCCTGGAAACTAAATCCCGAAACAGTATTTGGCGTAGAAGAAGAAATCGAAGAACGAGACCCCTCCGAAGTTTGGCCCGATGCCCCAAAAGGTGTCAAAATCCATAACCCAGCTTTTGAAGTTTCTGATCCCGATGACATCACCGGTGTTATCTGTGAGCTAGGAATCTACAAACCAGAAGCCCTAATTACAGAAGTAAAAAATGAATATCCCTGGATGTTCTAAATCACGGCCCTACAAACAAAAATAAAATGAAACTCATAGTCCCCTCTCTAAAATACAAAGACAGTTTTCTTGACGCCCTTATGGAATTCGAAAAAACCAAAGAAGCTGGATTTTGGAAATTTCCAGACGAAACTCCTCGCACACTTGAGTCGTACATTGAACGAATTTTAAACCACTCCGAAGGCGCAGACTTACCTGACAATTGGGTTCCCTGCACTTCTTATTGGTTAATAGACGAAAACAACGAATTTGTCGGCCACATTAACATCCGCCATCGTTTGAATGATTTCTTAACTAATTTTGGTGGTCACATTGGTTATGCTATTCGTCCCTCCATGCGTCGCCAAGGTCACGGAACTCAAATCCTAAAACTAGCGCTCCCCAAAGCGGCGGCTCTTGGACTAGACCGTATCTTAATAACCTGTGACAAAACAAATACCCCTTCCCTTAAAATTATTGAAAAAAATAATGGAATTTTTGAAAACGAATGTGAACAAACTGGTGACCTCCCGACTAAACTCCGTTTTTGGATTGATTTAGTGTAAACTAAATTCATGCTCACTGAAAACGATCATAAAGTCCTCAAACGACTTGTAAAAATCGCTCCAAATTCAACTTGTATCCGCGCTAGCGTGGCTTCAATTCTTGCTCGCAACGGAGAAATCTTAATTGAATCCCACAATAACACTCTTCCTAAGTTCGACTGCAACAAAATCGGCTGTATTCGCGACATTCGCAACGTCCCATCAGGTTCCAATCGCGAAATTTGTTATGGGCTCTGCGCCGAACAATTCCTTGTTGCCCAAGCCGCCAAAGACCAAATTTCAACCAAAGACACCACTATTTATGTCACTACTCACCCTTGCCGAATTTGTGAATGCCTAATTGTTTCTGCTGGGATAAAACGGGTCGTCTATGTCCATGGTTATCCCGATGTCCTTCCTCAATACGATCCTTTCAAAAAACACGGCGTTGAACTAATTCACGCCAAAGAATATGACACGCTCCCTAAACCTTTTGACGTTTAGTACGTAATCTCGTAAACCTTAGTATCACCAACTACATAAACACGCCCAGACTCTTTATCAGCGTAAAGCTTTTTAAGCGATTCCTCGGTCTCCAATACATACTGACTAGCATAAGCTAAATTCCCTGTCCGCGAATCTTTATTAAAAATCAAAACTCTATTTCCGACTGCATCTAACATAAACACTTGGAACATTTCAAATTCCGTATAAATTTCAATTGCCCCCGAAAGGTCAGTCGTTGGCACATTTTTAATCGAATAATCCACATATTCTCCACTTAATAATTTAACAATGTCTCCATCGTCTCTCAAAATATAAACAAACCCATCAATCGCCAAAGACTTCGTATTAATAAGATCCGTCCCATCTGTTACATAAGCATCTGCGCCACTATAACCATTTCGTTGTTGATAATAGCGCCAAATTTGTCCTTGGCTAGCATCAAGTAAATAAATCCGACTATTATAGATTTCTAAATCTACAGCTGAATGCCAAGATCCATCATCGGTATCAACAAATGAAAACTGATCATCTTTAAACTCAATAATTCTATTTGCCTTAGTTAAGAAAAGAACTGACTCATCTTCTTCAAAATAAGCCGCATCTACTACTACTTCATCCGCATCAATCGTTACCGGCTCTTGAATATCACCCAAAACAACTTCGAACAATTGGTTATAACTATACACATAATAACGATCACCAAATGGCACAATTCCCAAAATATTTACGGTTGGATAAGCTATTGCGAAATCTGCAAAAACCGTCGGAGTCTCTAGTCTCGTCACATTATCCAAATAATCACGCTGACTTTCGATCTCTCCTAAATATTCACTAGCCTTACCACGCAAATAACCAGAATTCAAAACTTCCAAAGCTAATTCCTCAGCCTCATCCAAAAGGGCCGTGGCTGATTCTTTGTCATAACTACCTTGTGTTTGAGCGGTATTAATATTGAGTTCTACGGTTTCCAGTTTTGTCTCTAAATCTTCCATGAGTTGCTGTTTTTCTCCCTGATGTCGCACCATATAAATCCCTACCAACAACATCACCACCACCGCAACTAGCGCCAACAAAATTTTGTCACGTTTAAGTTCTTTCCATTCCTGGATTAAATCTGTCATATCAGCCAAAGCTTGTTTTTTGCTGCTTTTTTTGGGGACTTCGGCTTGAACCTCTGCCTCAACTTGAACTTCTTCAGTCCCTTCTATTATTTTCTCCGCCACTTCTCTTTTTACTTCTTCAACTTCCTCAATTTCTTCTACTTCTTCAATTTCTTCAACCTCTTCAACCTCTTCAATTCCCTCTATTTTCTCGATTTTCTCCCCTTTTTCAGGAATCAATTTACCTAAATGCAATTTTAGCGATGCTCCTAATTTAGGCAATTTCTTAGCCCAATTAGAACCCTGTCCGCTCACATCTTGCGCATCTCCACCATCAATTACTTCCTCCACCCCTTCAATGTGAACACCCAAAACACTCATTCGATCCATTAAATCAATCGAAACCGCATCATTAATAGCGTTGAGAGCCACTTTTAAAGAAAGTTCTTCGGAAATTAACTTCCCTAAATCAGATTTTGTAATGTATCGAACTAGTCGAGAAGAACAAAACAACAAATAATCACCAGCCGTTAAATCCCCACTCGAGATATTAGAAAAAAGTTCATCTTTATTCTTAGGATCTGATAATCCTTCGGAAACAGTACTTACAAATCGACGACGAACTAAATACGCCTCAGATTCACCATGTTGCGACAAATAAAGGGAATCCCCCCAAACAGCCGCCACTACTACGTGCATATTAGGAACAAACTTTATTCCTAATTCATCCTCCTTTTTACGAATTTCAGTATTTACTTCTTTCAAAGTGTCTTCAAACCGGTTCGAAGCATCACGCTCCAAACCATGGAAAAAATAATTCTTGATAATTTCGAAAATTGACTCACCAATTTCATTCCCTGGAACTTCAGTTGAATCAATGCGAAGATTTAAGAAAATCTGTGAACGAGGACCACCCATTCCGTCTTCCCATTCATAAAAATAGTTTTTGGAGAAACCAAGTGACTCCTTCCCGATCATCAAGAATTCATGTGCGATACGAAAAGCCATGATATTTAAAGTAATTTTAAAGCAGGGTAAACATACTAAAAAAGCCCCAAATGAGCAAGACCGGTTGACTCCACCCCCTAAACCCGTTAGTATCCGGACGCTTATTTTGGCAATTAGTAGAAAAAATCATGCTTAAAAAACTCAGCAAACGCAGACGCTCTCGGAAACACGGTTTCTTATCTCGTCTTGCGTCAAAAACAGGTCAACGGCTCCTTAAAAGACGCCGATCAAAAGGTCGCAAAAGACTGTCTCGCTAATTATGTTTTCCTCAAAACACCGCTTAACAAAAAAGGATAAACCAGAAGCCATCCTTAAGAGCGGTAAGAAAGCGATGGGCAAGTTTATGGTACTGCGATTTATTAGAAATCAGCACAAAGAACATCGCTTTAGCGTGATTATTAGTACGAAAATCTCCAATAAAGCCGTTACTAGAAACCGATTTAGAAGACAAATTCAAGAAATCATTCGCTTAAATCTAGAGACTTTCCCCCCAAAAGACCACTTTGACATTCTAATTCTACCTAAAAAAGCTATTATAGAATCAACTTATGCGGAATTAGAAACTGATTTACTCTCCCTAATCTCTCAACTTAAAGCATGAAAAATAAATTCTTACTCTGGGCCTTAGTTTTCTTATCCATCATGTTGTTTATGCAAAACATGGGGAATGAAAAAGAAATGGAACCTACTTTAGCAGCCAGTGATTTAGGAATTGCCACTACAAAAACCGAATATAAGTTGGGTAAGGAAATCTCTCTTACCCTGCAAAACAACACCGCAGACGTAATTATGCTGCCAGATTTTTGTGGCGAAAGACTTTTTGAGGTTTATCGTTACGAAAATTCTGATTGGGTAAAAATCCCCATTGGTGAGGATGAAACCTGTGAAGCTGAAGCTTACGAAATCCCATCTACCGAAGGAATTAGTGTTAGTTATAAAAACTGGGCTTATCGCACTTTTGGAGAATACGGACGCTACCATATTAAAGTCTCTGCCTATGTTTATGATGTCGAAGGAGAAGCTCCTGAAATGATGATTTTTGAATCAAATGAATTTTCTGTTGTCCCGCGCACCATGCTTGGTAATTTTTGGTTAAAAGGAATTTATCAACCAATTTTGAACACCATGGTGTTCCTTATTAAGGTAATTCCTGGAAACCACCTTGGTTTTGCCATTATTATCTTAACGTTAATTATTAGGACTATTCTATTAGTACCTTCTCAACGCGCAATGCGTTCTCAAAAAAGAATGCAAGAACTTCAACCCAAACTAGAAGCTCTAAAAAAGAAGTACAAAAACAATCAAGAAAAACTGGCCATGGAAACCATGAATTTATGGAAATCCAACAAAGTCACTCCTTTTGGAAGTTGTTTACCAATTTTCATTCAATTCCCAATTTTGATTGGACTTTATTACGTGGTGCGTGAAGGCTTACACATTGATAAATTTGAACTCTTATACGGATTTGTTGGTGATGGATTTAGCTTTGTGGCCATGAACACTAACTTCTTAGGGATTCTAGAATTAATGGAATTAAACGTAATTGTCCTACCTTTAATTGTGGGTGGCTTACAATTTATTCAAATGAATCTAGCCCTGTCCCGCGCCAAGAAAAAGAAAGAAGCTAATACTCCAAAAGGAGGGAAAAATGTCTCTAAAAAAGTTAAAAAGCCTGGTGACATGCAAGACGAGATGCAAATGGCAACCAGCATGATGAAGTACTTTATGCCCGTAATGATTGCTTTCTTTACTGCTAGCATGCCAGCTGGTGTAGGACTTTACTGGGGAACTTCCACAATATATGGCATCGTTCAACAACTTGTGGTAAACAAAGAGAGCCTAGATGACAAACCCAAAAAAGGAGCTGCCACTGTGAAAGTAATTGAGAAAAAAGATAAATAAGAGCTGTCCCCACCGTTTCTTTTCAAAAAATATCATTTAATTGTATCTAAAATGGAGGAAATCATTAGCGAAACTCTAAAACCGCTTCTAGAATTAATGCACATTCCTTTTACAAGGATTGATGTTGAGGCTCAAGAAGACAATCAATATCGTATTAATATTGAAGCCCCAGATCCTAAAGATCTAATTGGTTATCACGGGGGAACTCTTTATGCGATTCAACATCTTTTAAAAATTCTTCTTTCCAAAAAAATCGATCAAGCCTTTTCTATCAATTTAGATATTGATAATTACCGCAAACGCCAAGAAGAAAATGTCATTAACATTACCGAACAAAAAATCGATCAAATTAGGAAAGACAGTACTTCTCGCAAGCTCCCACCCATGTCTCCTTATTTCCGTCGTGTTGTTCACCTTTATTTAGCTCAGCCTGAATTCGAAGACATTACAACTTATAGCGAAGGTACTGGCGACCACCGTGCAGTGGTGATCTCTATGGTATGAAAAAACTAATTACTGTCATTATTGGGTTATCAATCTTTCTGCCTAGTGCAGTGGTTTTTGCAACTGAAGAAATAGAACCAATCACTGTAACCGATGCCACAGCAGAGGTATCAATCGAAATTGAAACTGAATCCATCTTTTCTGATCTTTCCGAAAACAATGAATATTATCCGGCGATTTTAGATTTATATGAACGCGGCATTGTTGAAGGTTACGATGATGGTACTTTCCGCGCTTACGATCCCATTAACCGGGTCGAAACACTCAAAATCATTATGATGTATTTTGAAATCGAAGAATTAATTCCTACCGAAACAACCGAAGAAGTCATACTTAATTTTAGCGACATTCAAACCGGAGCTTGGTATGAATTCACTCTAAAATCTGCTTACAGCAACGGAATCATTGATGGCTATCCAGATGGCACCTTTAAACCAGCTAATACCGTAAACTTAGCCGAAGCACTAAAAATTGTTTCTCAGTCCGTGCCTTTTAGTTTTATCGAAAAATACACTATTGAAATTGATCCCGCTCTAGATGTGCCCGCTGATAGTTGGTACGCAGGTTATGTTTTTCACGCTTTAGAAGAAGGTGCGGTTTATTTAGATGCCGAAGGAAATTTAAATCCAGACCAGGATGTAACGCGCGGCCAATTAGCAGATATTTTGTATCGGTTTGAAAACGACGAATATTTTTCTGGCCAAGTTTCGTATGGTAACGCAACCTATTACGCTGATATGTTTGAAGGCCGCGGTACCGCGTCTGGAGAGGTATTTCAACAAGCATTATTCACCGCGGCCCACCTAACCCTACCCTTTGGCACTTATGTCCGCGTTACCCACCAACACACCGGCGAAACCGCAGTAGTCAAAGTAAATGATCGCGGCCCTTATTCCGATCACGCCATTATTGACCTAACCTCTACGGCCTTCGAATCCATTGGCTCACTTGGTTCCGGCGTCATCCCGGTCAAAGTTGAAATTATCTATCCAGAGGAGTAATTTGTATATATGCCCAAGGATCCTTACTATCAAAATCGTCTTAAGAAATCACGTAAAGAAACCAAACGCCGTAAAAAAGTACGTCGCCTTTCCGAAGAAATTCAAACCACCACTCGCCTTCTTATTATTACGATTGGAATTTTACTTTTCGCATCCACAGTTAGCTTTCTTTACATCAGCAGCTTAAAAGCCGCCAAAGGTTATTACCTCCAACAACTACAACAAGAATACGAAGATTTAAGTAGTGACAACCGTGAACTATCTTCTGATTTGCAAGACATCCAAGCCATCACCCAAATCGAAGACTCAGACTCTATCGACAACATGGCCGAACCCGAAGATTTAAACATTAGCTACGTTAGCGAACCCAGTGACTTAGCTTCCCGTTAATCAGCCAGTCCCTATTTCTTCTTTTTCACGCTTTTGCTTTTCTTAAACAACAATTCAAAAACACCAGACAAAGTATGGAAAATTGCCTGATTTTCTATAATCACAGCCGTAAAATCTCCTTCCTTAAAAGAAATAAACGCCACTCGCTCTTTTCCATATAAAGCAATCTCTGTCTCAAAAGGAAATTGTTTTGGCTTTACCAGTACAGTTTTCCGCAAATATTTAGAATCTCGATCCTGATATCGACGCGCTCTTTCAGAATCAGCCGCAATAAGTTCGGATCTAATTTTTTTCTTAACCAAAGCTGGCATATATTCTCCCATCAAAAAATTCTTAATATCCTCAGGAATCGTATCAACCGTTAAAAAAGCTCGAATCGGCCCCTTAAACTTCAAGGTATCTTCGTAAACCGTCTTAATCCCCTCTACACCCTCGTAAAAACGCACTTTTGGCACGGAACTGTAATCTTGAAGATAAGTAGAAAATTCAGGTAAATGCTTTTTTATAGACTTTTTCTTGCGTTCCCATTCCTGTTGTTGATGGTCTGCATAACGAATAAGAGCCTCTGGTTTTTCCACAGTAAAATACTGAATATTTCGGCGCGTCACTACATTTGCCACTCCTTTCTCAATCAACTTTCGACAAATAACATAAGTCGTTACCCGATTCATTTTGACATGCTTAGCCAAAATACTAGCTGGCTGCATTCCTAGCCGCAAAGCCGCCAAATAAACTTGGACTTCTTTGTCTGAAAATCCAATGCTTTTTAAAAGTTGTTCAATCATGTTGTGTTGTTAGGATTAAATAACAAGGCCAATCTAATCTGAAAATATCATGCTTACAAACAGATTGCAAGGCTATTTACAATAACAAGCCCTGCCGTTAAAATTAAGTTACAATAATTTAAAGCCTTAGCAATGTTTCAACAAATTTTCTTTGACTGCGATTCTACCTTAACCACTATCGAAGGGATTGATGAATTAACAGCTGACTTAAACCTCAAAGAACAAATCCAAAACATTACTAAAAAGGCTATGCTAGGACAAATTGATTTCAAAACAGCCCTTATCCAAAGACTTTTCCTTCTTAATCCCACTAAAAAAGACCTTCAAAGAATTGGAGAGCAGTATATTAAAAATATTTTCCCGGGCACCAAAAAACTCATCAATCTCTTTAAATCTAATCAAAGAGAAGTCTACATTGTAAGTGGTGGCTTCAAAACCGCTATTCTGCCTTTTGCTAAACATCTTGGTATTCCACCTGAAAACGTATTCGCAAACGAAATAATCTTTGACCAAAAAGGACAATTTGAAAAACTAAACACCAAAAACATCCTTATTCACACCAATGGCAAAGCGCAATTCATGCGTTCTCATCGAATCCTAAATCCTCACAAAAAAACTGTCTTTATTGGCGATGGAATCACTGACTTAGCTACCAAGCCTTTTGTAGATCGATTTATTGGTTTTGGTAGTACTCAATCCAGACCAGAAGTAAAAAATCAATCACCTTATTTTTTCCAAGAAAATAATCTCCTTAAATTACTTCCATTTCTAACCTAAAAAACCATGACTAAACTTTTCATTCCCGGCCCCACAGAAGTCCTCCCCCAAAACTTAGCCGCTCAAACCAAACCTTTAATTGGTCACCGCAGTGATGAATACGCACAATTACAAGAATCTATTGAAAACAATCTCAAAGAACTTCTTTACACTAAAAATGATGTTTTTTTATGTGTTAGCTCTGCCACCGGTTGCATGGAAGCTGCTGTTCGCAACTGTGTTCAAGAAAATGTTTTGTGCTTAGTAAACGGCGCCTTTTCTGAACGATGGGCCACTATTGCCGAACAAAATGGCAAAAAAGTAACTCGCTTAGAAGTTCCTTGGGGCTCTGCTATTACTCCTGAAAAATTAGAAAAACTCTTAAAACGCAAATCTTATGAAGCCGTCACTTTAGTCTTAAGCGAAACTTCTACCGGAGCGCGCGCGCCAATTAAACAACTCTCCAAAATTATGCAAAAATATCCCCAAACTCTGTTTTTAGTTGATGGGGTTAGCATTGTGGGCGGAGAACTAGTAGACGTGGATCGCCTGGGTATCGACGTTCTTTTGTTTGGTACTCAAAAAGCCCTAGCTCTACCACCTGGAATCGCCTTTATGTCTGTTTCTCCTTCTGCGTTGGCCAAGTCCAAAAGAGTTAAAAATCGTGGTTTTTACTTTGATTTTCTTAATCTAAAAAAATACGCAGATCGTCACCAAACGCCAGTCACTCCCCCTATTAGTTTGCTTTATGCCGTTGAAAAACATCTTAACCACATTATTAACGAAGAAGGTTTACTTAACCGCTTTATGCGACATCAAGTTATGGCCAAAAGAGTTCGTGACTGGGGACAGCAATATTTTGATTTCTTCACAGATCAAAGATTTTTGGCTGGAACCATAACGAATTTCAAAACCCCAACTTTTTTCGACACTGCTTCTTTTATAAAACAGGCCAAAGCCAAAGGATTCATTATTTCTAATGGCTACGGCCCACTCAAAAACAAGTGTTTTCGAATTGGCCACATGGGAGACCATACCATTCGCGATATCGAAAAAATGCTCCGCAAATTAGACTCTCTTGTTCAACAACAATTTAATGAAAATTTTAATCCCATTACTTATGAAATTACTAATCGCCAACAAATTAGGCTTAAAAGGGCTTGATATCCTTCGCGCCCAAAAACAGATTAAATTCGACTATTTTGAAAGTATTTCTGATAAAAAATTACTTAAAATAATCCCTGAATATGACGCTGTTATTGTTCGCAGCAAACCTCAGATTTCTAAAACAGTCATTCAAGCTGGGAAAAATCTAAAATTAATTGCCAGGGCTGGCGTTGGTTTAGACAACATTGATTTAAAAACAGCCGCCAAACACAACATCGAAGTTATAAATGCCCCCGACGCCAACACCATTTCTGCCGCAGAACACACTTTTGCTCTTATGCTCGCTACCGCTCGCCATCTTATCCCAGCCAATGAAAGTCTTAAGGCTGGTCGTTGGGACCGCAAACTTTTCCTAGGCACCGAACTTTTTGGCAAAACCCTAGCCCTTATTGGCTGTGGCCGCATTGCCCAGCACGTTAACCAAATTGCTCAAGGTTTCCAAATGAAAGTTATTGGCTATGATCCCTTTGTTGATGAGACACAAATGGCAGCGCAACAAATTCAAAAAATCGAAACTCTAAATAAAACATTACAAGAAGCAGATATTGTAAGCCTTCATCTCCCCCACATCCCCGAAACCCACCATTTAATTGGCAAAAAAGAACTTAAGCAAATGAAATCTCACGCAATACTCATAAACTGTGCCCGCGGTGGAATTATAGACGAAAAAACTCTTTTTACGGCCCTTCAAAACAAAACCATTCAAGCTGCAGGCATTGATGTTTGGGAAAATGAACCAGATACAAAAAATCCTCTCCAAAAATTACCAAATGTAGTGGCAATCCCTCATTTAGGAGCTTCTACCCACGAAGCCCAGGTTAGAGTAAGTGAAATCATCATCCAAAAAACTCTTCAAAAACTCCTCAAATAAACAAACCTGAATAACAGGTTGAAAAAAACATCAAAATCCGGTATAATATTAAGATTAAAAAACAAACATAAAATGTTTTCACTCAAAAAACGCCTCATTGCCGCTTTCATAAGTGTTATTACCTTAGTTTCTTTTACAAATTTCACTAATACAGTTTACGCCAGCTCCCTCACCACAATTGTAGAAATTGTTATTAGTGATGGGTTCTTAGGCACCATTAGCATTAAGGCTCTCCCTGAAAAACGTGTCTCTGTTCTTGGAGGAAACCTAGGAACATTAATGCGAGTTCGCTTTACCGACCCTGATACTGACGACCAATTACTAGAAACTTCCTACACCTCTAGTTCTTTCGGACTAACAACCAGCAATGTTGATATTTCCACCCTTACACCCAATGAATATCATATTTTTGCTAAAGGACGCTCCCATCTCACCCGAAAAATGTCAAACGTTAACTTAACCACCGACACAACCAATATCGACTTTTCATATGGTGACACTGAATATCTTTACGCTGGTGATGTAAATGGCACTATTTTTGGTGACGATATTGTTAACGCCATTGATTTATCCATCCTTATTAACGACTTAGATTCTTTTGATTTAAGAACTGATTTAAATCGAGACAACACTGTTAATGCGCTCGATCTTTCTATTTTAATTACTAACCTAGACAAAGAAGGCGATGCTTAAAAAAATTCTCACAATAAGTTTGCTTCTAAGTTTTCTAACGACGCTCTTGCCGCCGTTAAGCATCCCCGTAGCCAAAGCTGCGGTGACTCCACCAGCCTTTAGCCTGTATCCAACTTCTGGCGATTACTATGAAGCCTGTGAAACTATTGACGTTGATATTCTTATTCATACCAACAACACCAATACTGACTCGGCCAATATTATTATTGGCTACGATGACACTAAAGTAGAAGTCCAAGACGATGATGGTGGAGTAGGAGGAATCCAAATTACTACCGGAAGTTCTTATGACAACCACGCCTCTTACACTGTAGACGAAGATGACGATGAAATTCTCTTAACCGGCTATAATACAGTTTCTCCATTTAATAGTGGTGCTAGTTACACCACTTTTGGATCTTTTACTCTAAACCCCCAAAGCACTGGCACCGCTAATTTAACCATTGATTTCACTCCTGGTGAAACAGTTGATTCTAATATCGCAGAAGCTGTTACTAGTGATGACATTTTAAATGCCGTTGAAAACGCCAGCTATAATTTATTAGCTGATTCTACGGCACCTTACACTAGTGATTTAAATCCTGCGAATAGCGCCTCTGGCGTCGCCATAAGCAGCAATGTGGTCCTTAGATTCAAAGATGATGAATGTGGCGCTGATATTGACACTTTAACTGTCACTGTTGATGGCACTGCCTACACCAAAGCAGGGCCCAATACTTTCTCTTATTCTGGAACTTCTAGCAATTATCTAATCACTATTAATCCCGCGTCTAATTTTGGTTACGATGAAACTATCAATGTTTCAGTTGCCGCCGATGATATAGAAGGAAACCCTTTAACACAGGCCTATAGCTTTACTACTATTGCCGACACCACGGACCCGACTATTTCTAATCGAAATCCTGCGTCTGGGGCCACTAATATTCTAAAAAACACTAATGTTGGCTTCCGTGTTTCTGATACTGAAACTGGAGTTGATATCGACACTGTTTCCGCCACAGTTGACGGCGTTGTTTATACCAAAGCAGGACCTAACACTTTCTCCTACACTGGGACCACCGCCGCTTACGACATCACTATAAATCCAGCCTCTGATTTTACGAAAGGGGCAACCATTAATGTGGCTATTGACGCCGATGACTTAGCCAACACTCCTAACAGTATGAGCACTGTAAATTATTCATTTTCACTAGACTCTACCCCGCCCACAATCTCTGGAAGAAATCCAGCTAATAGCGCTACTAATATTCTAAAATCAACCAATGTTGTTTTCACAATTTCTGATGCAAATACCAATGTAGATTTAAGCACTGTTTCAGCTACTGTTGATAGCGTAGAATACACCGAATCTGGCCCTAACACTTTTTCTTATACTGGCAGTGGATCAAGTTATGAAATCACTGTTAATCCAGCCTCTGATTTCACAACCGGAGCAACTATAAATGTTTCTATTGATGGGGCTGATTCCGAAGGCAATGCCATGACCACAGACTCTTATTCTTTTTCATTAGATGCTACCCCGCCCACAATCTCTGGAAGAAATCCAGCTAATAGCGCTACTAATATTCTAAAAGCAACCAATGTTGTTTTCACAATTTCTGATGCCAATACCAATGTAGATTTAAGCACTGTTTCAGCTACTGTTGATAGCGTAGAATACACCGAATCTGGCCCTAACATTTTTTCTTATACTGGTAGTGGATCAAGTTATGAAATCACTGTTAATCCAGCCTCTGATTTCACAACCGGAGCAACTATAAATGTTTCTATTGATGGGGCTGACACCGAAGGCAATGCCATGACCACAGACTCTTATTCTTTTTCACTAGATGCTACTCCGCCGGCAATTTCTACCTTAACCCCGGCCGACGAGGCGACTGATGCTGCTAAAAATACAAATATTACTTTTACTGTTTCTGATGCTAGTGCAAATGTAGATTTAAGCACTGTTTCAGCCACTATTGATAGCGTAGAATACACCGAATCCGGACCAAACACTTTCTCCTACACTGGCAGTGGCAACAGTTATGACATTACTATTAATCCTGCTTCGGACTTTACGCGTGGCGATACCATAAATATTTCTATTGATGCTAGTGATTCCGAAGGAAATGCCATGACTACGGTCACTAGTTCTTTTGAGGTTACTGCTAACTCTGTCCCTACTATAACTTTAATTCCAGACAAATCAGTTACAGCTGATGATTTATTAACTTTCCTTGTCGAAGCTAGTGATTCCGATGGTGACACCATTTCGCTAACTATGTCTGATGACTTACCAGCTGGAGCTGAATTCACTAGCATTAGCAATGAACGCGGAATTTTCACTTGGACTCCTAGTGAAAGTGATGTAGCTATTCATTCGGTTGACTTTACAGCCACGGATGATGGTCCGGGCACTGGCTCTTATGTCGAAACTGTTCAAATTACTGTTAACTCAGCCGGAGCCGAAGAGAACACCGCTCCTATTATTACCAACTTAGGAGATCAAACCGTTTATGCCGGCAGTGTGATTAATTTTATTATTTACGCCACTGACAGTGAAAGTGATTCAATTACCTTACAAGCCCAAGCTACCGAACAATCAGCTTTAACTTTAGTTAATATTTCTAATGGATTAGCATCCCTAACAATTGATACTACAAATATGACGGCTGCTACTCACACCATCACAATTACCGCTACTGACAATGGAGATCCTATTAAATTTAGTCAAAAAACTTTCACAGTTACGGTAACTGCTCTTCCGGAGCAAGAAGAATGCCCAACCTGTGATGTTTGCGCTGACCCAATTGTTTGCGCTGACCCAATTGTTTGTGCTGAACCAATTGTTTGTGAAGAATGTGCAACTTGTGATGTTTGTGCTGAACCAATTGTTTGTGAAGAATGTGCAACTTGTGAAGACACCGTTACTGTTGTTTATGGTGGTGGATCCGGAGGCACAACTAGTGGTGGCGGATCTGAACCAGTCTATTTCTGGGGAAATCCTGACCCTAATGATGATAACGATGAAGCTGAAGAAGAAATTGTTGAAGAAGAACTATTTTGCCCAGAACCAGAAGAAGTTATTCGCTATATAACAGTTACTCCAGACGAAATCCCTGAAACAACTACCGAAGAAGCCAAAGAAGAAGCAACTCCTATTTCTACCAACGAAAACGCTATTGTTCTCTTTGATTATCCAACTCAAGAAGAACAAACTCTCTTGGAACCGATTATTATTGTCCTAGGAGACAAAGAAGGAATTGTAGAAAGCACTATTTCCCTAAACATAAACGGTTATCCATCTAAGTTTAAATTAAACCACGAACAAAGCACTGATTATCAAATTTACTCACTTATCTATACCCCAACTGAAGCTTATCCTATAAATAGTACTGTCTTAGTCCAAATAGGCTTCATCGAAAAAGACAAAACCGCTAGTAGCAGCGAATCATTTACTTTTCAAACTGGAGATAATTACCCTGTATTTTTCTACGGAGAAAAAACTATTGAAGAAGTCCCAACTGACATGGAAATCTTGAATCTTTTCCTAGAACAAAACAAATACGAACAAATGGAATTGGCTGGAGAAACCAAAAACACAACCGAAGTAGAAGTAACTTGGTATGGAAAAGATGACACTGTTCAAGTAATCAAAAAAACTAAAGGAAATATTTTCAATGTCCGCTCCCCAATTGACTTTGAACCAGGCACTTACCAAGTAGAAATTACTGCCAAAAACGACGATGGTTTAGAAACATTACCCATTAACATTCAATTTACAGTTAATGGGGAGCAGTTATTTGTTCACAACGTTGACAATCCACTCTATGGATCAGCCGAACCAGAACCAGTTGAATTCTTCTGGCGCTGGGTTTTAGCTATTGTAAACACCTTGTTTGGAATGCATTTAGTCGGTGACACATTCCCTCAAGGTCTCTAAAGAAAGAGTCACGCATTTAACTCGTCCAGGACCTAATTTGTCGATTCCCAACATTTCAAAAAGATCTTCTTTTTTTAACGTTCGAACCTCATCCAGGGTTTTCCCTTTTAGTTCCTCGGTAAGCAAAGAAGCCGAAGCAGTACTAATTGCACAGCCCTCTCCTTCCCAACTAGCTTCCACTATTTTCTCTTCTTCTAACTTTAAATAAATACGCACGTGATCACCACAAGTTACATTAACTCCAGAATGCGTTTTTGTAGCATCTTTCATCTCGCGTTTATTAAGCGGATTCTTGGCTAAATCGATAATTTGTTCCTGATAAATGTCCATTGTGTGCAAAGTGTACTATACTAAGAGCGTGAATTTAAGCGATCTTAAAAAAGAGCTTCAGAAAAAAGCAGATTTAAGTCATGCTGAAATTTTGCAAAAGTTTTTTAAAACCGGCCCCGGCGAGTATGGGGAAGGTGATGTTTTTATTGGAATTAAAGTACCAGAGTTAAGAAAATCTGCCGAAACCCATCAGGGTCTTTACTTGAAAGATATCGAAAAACTCCTACGCTCTAGAATTCACGAAGAACGCATGGTGGCACTTTTTATTCTACGGATACAATACGAAAAAGCCTTTAAAGAAGAAGAAAATGTTCTCCCATACATAAATCTTTATTTAAACAATGCCACCCGCATCAACAATTGGGATTTAGTAGACACTTCCGCACCCTATATTTTGGGACACTATTTATTAAAAGAAGACCGCGAGGTTTTATACACCTTTGCCAAATCCCCTAACCTTTGGAAAAAACGAATCGCCATTATTTCTACCTTTGCTTTTATTAAAGAAAAGAAATTCAAAGACACCCTTAAAATCGCCGAACTACTCCTTCACGAAAAACATGATTTAATGCACAAAGCAGTGGGTTGGATGCTACGTGAAATTGGTAATAGAAACCTAGCCACCGAAGAAAGATTCCTCAAAAAACATTATCAAGATATGCCGCGTACCATGCTGCGCTACGCCATTGAAAAATTCCCAGAAAAAAGACGTAAAGAGTATTTATTGGGGAAGGTTTAACCCGCAGGTTTGTCCCCACGCATAGACAAATCCCCCGGCCGCTGTTCACGCAACCGGGAGATTTTGCCTGCTCTTGTTTTGCCTGTCCGCGCCCGTGGTTGTGTTCAGGGGGCTTCTGGTGGAGTGTTGAGGCGAGTGGCCACGATCGGATCACCGTAGGCGATCGACCAGTACCGTTCGCACCATCTCACCAGGTAGAACAACTCTGTCTTGGGCTTGTCTCGATTACCGTACTGAATCAGAGGGCTACCCAGAACCAGGGGGGGGAACGTCAGATCCCGAGTCGGCTTCTTGTTGTATTCAAGAACCCTCTCGATCTCCGGGTAATCCATTTCCACTGGACCCCGTTCGTACATCCCAAACGGCACCGAAATCGGACCATCAAAGGCCTTGAACGACTTGGCGCTCATGTCCAGGGCCCAGTTGATCGATTCGGATTCGTAGACCTCATCACAGGAGGTCTTCAGGGACTCAGGGTCCAGCGAAGGTAGCAGCGGCGGAAGCTCACGCTCCATGGCCGCCGAGGGTGGGGTGGTCTCGTCAGGGCTGGGAACCGAGCAGCCGGTCGGGAACAGCAACAACTGTCCAACAACCAAAACAAAAGCCACGGCAGCCAACTTATGACGCAAAGGCGAGCTATGCTCGTCATACATACGCAATTTCCTTCCTGGGGCAGATGGCAAAGAGCAGGATCCGTATCGTGAAACGCACGCTTAAAGTAGAGGCGGATCAACTTAACGGGGCCGCTATTATAGCGCACCTTTAACCACTTGCAACAACTCCTCATGCACCAATTCATTGGAAAACAAAAACCCATCTTGAATCGGCTGCCACCAACGACCTTCAAAATCACTCACCTTACCTCCTGCCTCTTCAACCAACAAAACTCCGGCCGCCACATCATAATTACAAATTTTAGTTGTAAAATAAGCTTCCGCCCGACCCGATGCCACCCACGCACACTCCAAAGCAGCACTCCCTAATTTTCGCAAATCTTGCACTTTAGGATACAAACGCGAATTAATAGGATTAAGCTGTTTCCTTTCTGAATCACCACCTTCACAACTAGTCACATAAGAATCTTTCAACATCGCCACCTCAGACACCGTTAATTTCTGTCCATTCAAATACGCCCCTTTCCCTTTTTCCGCTACATACAACTCATTTAAATAAGGTGCGTAAATCACACCCAAAACCAATTCCTTACCCTTCATCACCCCAATTGAAACTGCAAAAAACGGATTTCCAACTGCAAAATTTCCAGTCCCATCCAGAGAATCCACTAACCAGGTATATTCACTATTTCGATCAAACTCCCCTCCCTCCTCAGTCACCAAATTATGATCTGGAAAAATCGCCTCAATTTCACGACGAATCATCTGATCACTCTCTTTGTCGTATTTTGTTACTACATCCTTGGCACTCCCCCTTTTTAACATCAATTTCGGATCCTTTCGAAAATTAGACAAAAGATAATCTCCAGCCTGCTTAGCCGCTTTTAAAGCCACATTTTTCATAAGAATTAATTAAGGATTCATAACCTGTGTTATGATACTACAAAACCTCCCTAAATATGATGTTAGTTCTAACAATCATCACCTGCATCGGCTTCTCATACGTGATGATGCGCCTGGCCCACAAAATTCATTTACCAAAAGTTATTGGTTTACTTGGTGCTGGAATAATTCTCGGAGCAACTCCTTTAAAAGACCTTTTTCTAATTCCTCACCTAGAAACCATTAACCATTTAGGAGATTTTGGGTTTTTAACTTTAATGTTTTTAGCTGGTTTTGAAGTTTCGTGGTGTTTGCTTTTTAAGGAAAGAAAAGATGCTTTTGCTCTTGCTATTACCGCTTCTATTACACCACTTATTCTTTCTACTATAGTCTTAAAACTTGTTGGATTTTCATGGATTGCGGCTATTGCCGTTGGAATTTGTTTAGCCATTACCGCCGAAGCTACCAAAGCCACTGTTTTATTAGAAATGAAAAAACTCCAAACCAAATTAGGAGCAATTTTAATGGGGTCTGGAATTGTCGAAGAAGTATTTGGATTAATTTTATTTATGGTCCTTATTTATTTTGCCACCGGAAATGTTATGGCTAGTGGATTAGGACATCTTGGAATTGCCATGCTTCTTTTTGCCGCCGGAATTCTAGCTCACAACTTTATTGGTCGCGACAAACATTTTTTAAAAGCCATTGAAAAATGGATACTAATTTTACTGATCCCGTTCTTTTTTATAAGCATGGGAACTAACTTTAGTTTTGATGCAATTTCTGAACAATGGTGGGTTATTCCCATTGTAATTTTTATTGGATTATTTGGAAAAATCACTGGCAGCCTGCTCAGCAAACCACTTGTTAATGATTTAAGTTGGAAACAATTATATCTGGTAGGTTGGGGCATGAGTAGTCGCGGCACCGTCGAAGTAGCCATTGCTTTTATTGCCCTTGAACTTGCTCTAATTCCACCAATTCTTTACGTCAGTATTGTTTTGAATGTGGTTGTAAGTGTTTTGATTTTTCCAATTATGATGCGTCGGATGGTAAAACAAGACGCCAAAATAATGGATCGCTAACGGGCAAACTTATTTGCCACTTCTTTTAAAAAGGTCATCAGATCATCCACATCTTTTTCTGTATTATAAATTCCAAAACTAACACGGGTTGTTCCTGGAATACCCATTTTCTGCATTAAAGGCATAGTGCAATGATGCCCCGCGCGTACACAAATCCCCTTCTCCCCAAGAATCGCGGCTACATCATGATTATGAATGTCATCCATAATAAAAGATAAAATCCCCACATGCTCATCACCAAAAATCTTCACAAAATCTAATTCACTTAAACGCTCTTTTAAATATTTCATTAACTTTTCATCATGCGCCTGAATTTTATCAAAACCAACTTCCCTCAAAAATTCAATGGCCGCACCCATCCCCAAAACCTGCGCAATATTTGGTGTTCCAGATTCAAACTTATACGGCACATCATTCCAAGTTGAATGATCTAAATAAACCTCACGAATCATGTCTCCACCACCCATTATGGGCTCCGTTTTTTCTAACAATTCTCTACGCCCCCACAAAACTCCCGCTCCAGTTGGGCCGTACATTTTATGACTTGAGAACGCCACAAAATCCACCCCCAACTTTTGCACATCAATTGGTAAATGCGCTGCCATTTGCGCCGCATCCAAAACTACAATTGCCCCCACTCGCCGCGCCTCAGCCACAACTTTTTTTAAATCCACACGTTGTCCCAAAGTATTAGAAAGCCCCGTCACAGCCACAATCTTTGTTTGATCATTACATTTAAATTCTTCATCCAAATCCACAAACCGCAATTTAGCACCAGTTTGTTTAACCACCATTTGCCACGGCACTAAATTAGAATGATGCTCCATAATAGTTAGCAAAATTTCATCTCCTTCCTGCAAAATCATTCCCCCATAACCTTGTGCCACTAAATTCAAAGATTCAGTTGTTCCACGCGTAAAAACCACTTCGTCGCTACTTGGCGCATTCAAAAACACCCGAACTATCTCACGTACTGCTTCGTATTTTTCCGTGGCCTCTTCGGCCATAGGATACAAACCACGGTGAACATTAGCGTTCATTTTTGTGTAAAAATCCATTTCCGCTCCAAGCGCAACATCAACACGCTGAGTTGTAGCCGCACTATCCAAATAAACAACATTTGAATTTTCTTTAAAAAACGGAAAACGAGAAATCATAACAAAATGGTTAATAAATCTTGAGAAGCCCCTTTAAAAAAACCTTCAATTAAAAGTTGCTGAGCCTCTTTTTTAGAAACTCCGCGGGATGTTAAATAAAACAACTTTTCATCATCAACTCTTTCCATGGTCGAAGCATGCGAAGCCTTCACTTCGTGGTGCCCAATTTCTAAATTAGGCTTAGCATTGATCTTAGCCTCGGGACTAAGTAGCAGGCTATGCTGAGCTAGGTCGCCCTCGGCCCCCTTACACCCCGCATCCATTCGCACTGTTCCAACTAATTCAGCCTGTGCCGTCCCAATTAACGCTACTTTCTGAATCATTTTAGACTTTGTATTTAGTCCAACATGCCGATGTTCCAGATTAAATTTTGAATCACCATCACGCGAGACCAAATAAACCACTGACTCAACCTCACTCCCCTCGCCACGTAATTCCACCATCACTTCTCCCTCAGCTTGCTCCAAACTAAGTTCCAATTTTACGCCTTCACCCAACACATACCGCACCTCCTTACTCGGCAACTTCGTTACTCGCTGATTTTTCTTTAACAAAATTTTCATAAAAATTAATTAACCAACTGAATCCTCCATTTCCATCTCAATTAAACGATTCATTTCCACGGCATATTCCAGTGGTAAAGCCTTAATAATCGGCTCAATAAATCCATTCACAATCATAGCCAACGCCTCATCCTCAGAAAGTCCTCGACTTCGCAAATAGTAAAGCTGCTCCTCAGAAATCCTTCCCACACTAGCCTCGTGCCCAATCGCCACATCTTCCTCATGAATTCGCAAATCCGGATAAGTATCACTCCGCGAATCACCATCCAAAATAAGAGCATCACAACGGACGTTTGCCTTAGCTCCCTTAGCTCCCTTATTAATCTGTAAAAGACCACGATAAATCGATTCACCACCACCTTTAGAAATTCCTTTTGAAAGCACCGTAGATGTCGTATTTTCACCAACATGAATAACTTTAGCGCCTACATCTTGAATCTGTCCCTTATTCGCAAACGCAATTCCTAAATGATCTGATTTAGATCGCTTTCCCCGCAACACAGAACACGGATAAAGCATTGTTTTGCCACTCCCCAAATTCCCACCAACCCATTCCATTAACCCGTTTTCATCTATAATCGCCCGTTTAGTATTTAAATTGTAAGTATCTTGCGACCAATTTTCCACACTTGAGTATCGAAAACGCGCGTTCTTTTTCACGTAAATTTCCACACACCCAGCATGCAACGAAGTCGAGCCGTATTTTGGTGCTGAGCATCCCTCAACATAATGCCCCTGCGCCTCTTCCTCCACAATTATCAAGGTATGCTCAAACTGTCCCATATTTTGGGCGTTCATCCGAAAATAAGCCTGCAATGGCTGGTCCACATGCACCCCTTTCGGAATATACAAAAACGTCCCTCCCGACCACACAGCCGTGTGCAAAGCCGTAAATTTATGATCTTTAACAGGTACCGCTTTCATAAAATATTTTTTCACCAAATCCGGATATTTTTGCACCGCCACATCCATGTCCTCAAAAATCACCCCCAATTTCTCCCATTCCTCTTTTAAATTATGATAAGCATTAAGTGAATCATATTGCGCCCCAGCCCCAGCCAAAACCTTACGCTCAGCCTCTGGAATTCCCAATCTTTCAAACGTTCTTTTTACATCCGCAGGAACATCTTCCCAAGATGTAGCATAACCCTTCATTTCTTCTGGAGAAGCATAATAAATCAAGTCATCAAAATCCAAATCCTTTAAATTTACTCCCCACTCCGGCAATTCCATTTCCGTAAATTTTTGTAAACCTTCAAGTCGCAATTCAAGCATCCATCCCGGCTCTTTTTTTTCCTTAGAAATTCGTCGCACTAATTTTTCACTAAGTCCTTTCTGCGCTTTTTTGGCATAACTTTGCTGATTAGCTTCATCAAAAACCGCTCGATCCAAATCCTGAATGTAATCAAGTGCTCCCATTAATTAACAATTTTAAGTCCTAAACTTTTGATTCCCATTTTTTCGCGCACATAATCATATCCCTGCTCCTCTAACTTACGTGCCAATCGTTCTCCATCCTCCATCACAATTTTCCCATTCATCAAAACATGAACTTTATCCGGCGTAATATAATCCAAAATCCGCGGATAATGAGTAATAAGTAAAATACTTTGTTTAGGACTACGAATTGCCTGCACAGTCTCACAAATTGTTTTCAAAGCATCAATATCCAATCCCGAATCAGTTTCATCCAAAATCGCCAATCGCGGCTCAAGCATTGCCATCTGCAAAATTTCGACTTTCTTTTTCTCACCACCAGAAAACCCCTCATTCAAAGAGCGACTCATAAATGTTGACGACAATCCAATTAACTCCATTTTTTCTTCCAGCAATTTTTTAAAATGATAAAGCGAGATAGGATCTTTATCTTTACGAACCGCGTTATAAGCCGCCCGCAAAAAAGACACCAAAGACACTCCTGGAATTTCTTTTGGATACTGAAAAGCCAAAAACATTCCGAGTCGTGCTCTTTCTTCTGGTTCCAATTCCAATAAATTCTGCCCTCTAAATTCAATCTCTCCGTTTGTAACTTTGTATTTAGAATGTCCCATCAAAACGTTAGAAAACGTACTTTTACCCGAACCATTCGGCCCCATAATCGCGTGTACTTCTCCCGGTTTAATTTGTAAATCAATACCGTGTAAAATTTCTTTCCCTTCGACTTGAACTTGTAAATTTTTAACTGAAAGCATTTTTTAAATTTTAAATTGTACGTTAGGAACACTGCCCTCTTCTATTAAATCCGCCACTGTGTAGTTATCCAAAAGCTCATCTATTTTTTGCTGAACATCACGCCAAAACCTCTTAGAAAAGCACTGACAAAAACTTTGGCAGGCCCGCTCGGAATCTGCACATCGCACTAAGGAAAGTGGTTCCCCTAAAGCCTCTAAAACTTCACGGATTGAAATCTTTTCTGGAGCTCGCGCCAATCGATATCCTCCTGTTACACCCTCCCGAGATTCCACAATTCCTACTTTCTTAAAAGGCGTCACAATTTTTCCCAAAAACCGATACGGCAACTTCCGCTTTTCCGCCACATGTTTAAGTGAAACATACTCCCCTTCCGCGTAATGAAAGGCCAAAGCAGCCACAAGTAGTAATCCATAATCTGCCTGACGAGTAACTTTGAGCATAAGACCTTTTTAAGGAAAATAATACTAACATGGTAGGAGTTTAAAACCAAACAAAAAGGGCGACCATTTGGCCGCCCTTCTTCCTACTTATAAAACCACTTACTTCTTCGCCTTTTTATAACCCCATTTCCCCGCACGATACACCACGTAAATACCAACTAAAATCGGTACCCAAACAATCACAAACCAAATACCAAGCCCAATCAAACCTTGTACAATCACCACTAATTGATTGAAAGATTGTTTTATCAATACAAATGGTTGCCAATCACTGGTTGGAGCTAGGATAGAGGCTTCCTCATAAACATAAATTGAAATTGTAGAAAAACTAGTACGATTTTCTAAATAATTTAACTGTCCTTGAATCCATTCAATATCACCCCGAACCCGTGAAAGATAATCACTAACACTCAAAAGATCTTCTACTGTATAAGCCCGTTCCAAAATCTCTAAATACTGTTGCTCCTCGGCTTGTAAGTTAGTTAACTCAGCTTGCATATCTACGTAATCAGCTGTCACATCCTGCCCAGAAATTGATTCACTTTGAACCACTGTAGCCAAAGCCTTAATATCTTCCAAAGCTTGTTCAAAATGCTCAACCTCCACTCGCAAAGTAACTGAACCAGCTATTGTTTCGTCAGATTGCACCCAAGAATTTGAATCCTGCACAAAACCACCGTAAGCATCAGCCATCGCTGTTAATGATGCCATGGTATCTGGTGCACTTTTAACATCCAAAGTTAAAGAGCCCGTCTTTATTACCAACGTATCCTCCTCTGAATCATCCCAACTTTCCTCGTCATAAGTTTCATAAGTAGTAGGCACGGCTGATTTCATGTCCCGGGCACTCAATGACTCCACCGCCATCTCATATTCCACATAACCACCAGAATCATAATCATAATCACTCGACATATAACTATACTGAGAAACATTACTGCAGGCCTTCCCAATCATAAAAACCATTACCACTAACAAGGCTAGAGCAATGCGCTTGCACCACACCGACTTACAAAAAGACTTTAATTTACATTCCATAATAATAAATGTTAGAGAATTAACACCTATTATAACGATTAAACCTTAAAAAAGTAACAACTAATTTTGAAAACGCTGCTTATGAGTTTTAGCAATCAGCCACAAAACCATCACAATCAACACACTTCCCAGTCCAATTCCAATAACTTTCATTCGAACATTAGTATCTTGTTCTGCCATTTCCACAATTCCACCAGTCACCATAAAATCAACATTAATAGCGGCAGTATATAAATTCTGCAAAGGATCAATCCCATGCACCACCACTTTATGTTCACCATCTTCCAAATCAGCTGGAGCCATCATCACAAAATCTCCTTCTTCAGCGTCCGCATCAATCATTAATGAAGAAGAGAATAATTCACTGGCCCAAAGACCCTCAACTTCATAACCATTAGTCGCTTTTCCATAAAGAATTGGTCGGCTGTTAGCCACGGTCACAACTTGCAAATCTAAAACATCAATCATCTGCTCATCTAATTGATAAGGCTTAACCATTCCCGCTGCTGCTTCCTCCCCAACTTCAATAGTTGAAGGCAAAGTTTCATCAATAATATCTCCATCCTTATTATAAGTACGGGCAATCACATCAAATCGTCCTTTTGATAATTCTGATTGCAATAAAAATTTACCAGATGCATCAGTGTAGGTTTCTTCTTGGTAGATAGATTTTCCATCACTTTCCATGAATAAATTAGCCAACAACATTTGGCTCACCCCTATAATCCCCTGTTTACTTGCTGTCCAATCCCGTGGCAAAAAGTAAACCATCACTCGAGAGTTAGGTTGTGAAACACCAGTAATTGTTACTTTATTTCCAGTAAATCTAACACCATCTTTTAAGTTAGAAAGACGAGTTTGATAAACTTTAGCCTCATCCTTATTTGGGACCAAAGGATCAGTAAAATAATGTCGCATTTCTTCGGCATCAGTATATCCATCACCATCCGTATCTGGATTATTTGGATCTGTTCCACGATTCATTTCTACCCAATCATTAAGACCATCTCCATCTGTGTCTCTCATTCGCATATCTAAAATAAATGAGCCACCAGCAAACTGCACTGGCTCCGTATAATCAATCTTATCCATTCCAAATTCTTCCTCCCATTTATCAGGAGCCCCATCATTATCATCATCCTGGATGCCAATGTTGGGATCCAAAGCTCCGGAAGCACCGCCACCACCGTAACTTCTTTCTACATAATCAGAAATACCGTCACCATCCGTGTCAGCACTGGTAGCACTTAATCCAAGTTCAATTTCCACAGCATCAATAATTCCATCACTATCTGTGTCTTCCAAAACAGCACTTGTTCCTAAGACTACTTCTTCCTGATCAGTTAAACCATCTTGATCGGTATCATTACTTTCAATATCTGTTCCCATTAACAATTCTGTTCCGTCATTTAGCCCGTCTCCATCCGTATCTTTTCTTAAATCAACTGCTTCCAAAACCTCAATAGATCCCATAACCGCTATTTCTAAACTATCTGGAATTCCATCAGCATCAGCATCAACACTAACTTCCACATAAGCTGCTTCTGCCAAAACATTTTCTCTAATACTAACAGCACTAGCTGCTTTCGCTGGCACTTCAACTTCAATTATAAAAGCTGGTTCTTCTTCCTCTTCATCTGCTGAACGAAATAAATCTCCTAACCATCCTCCTTCATCTGCAGCCTCAACTTCTTCAACTACTTCTTCAACTACTTCCTCAACAATAACCTCCTCAACAACTTCTTCTTCAACTTCTTCTTCAACTTCTTCTTCAACCCCGGAAACATCTGGTTCATAGATTGGATATTCATCTTCCACTGCCTCTATTAAATCACTAACCGCAACTTCTTCCTCAACCTCTTCTTCAACCTCTTCAACTTCCTCATCACTAGAACCAAAATCAAAAATCACATCAGACTGGCCACCACTACCACCACTACCACCACTACCACCACCTCCATAAGAAATTGGAGTTGTATCATTTTGAGTATAAACAATTGTTGTTGAAGCGCCCAAAGATTGATTTTCTAACGCATCTTTTAAAGTAAAAGCTCCCACAACATTAGATCCCACACTCAAAGTTGTGGCATAAGACCAGGTAGTCGCTGCATTAATCGCCACTATCTCTGTGGCTCCTAAATAAACTGAAGAATTAGCTTCTTTTGTACCGGTAACCGTAAAAGAAGCTGTTGCATCATCACCCGAAGCCGTAGTCGCAGAAGTAATAACTGGCGCCGCTGTAGCGGTTGTATCCAATGTAATATTCGCCACTACCGCCGAAGATTCATTAGTTAAAACATCTTTCGAAGTAAAACTAAACGCGTTCGCCCCTTCACTTAAAATAGTTTCGAAGCTCCAGGTTTTTAAGCCATCCAAGGCCACCACCACCACATCATTTTCCAAAACATTAGAATTTGCCTCCTTAGTCCCAGTAAAAGTATAAGCAGCCGTCGCGGTATCAGCGACTGATGAAGTTATAACTGGCGCCGTTGGCGCATCTGCATCCTGAGTATAGGTAACCGTATGCAACATCACTACTGATTCATTTGCCAAGGCATCAATCGCTGTAAAAGAATAATTATTTTCGCCAATCGCCAAAGTCACTCCATAGGCCCAACTTGTCGCAGCATCCGCAGATACCACTTCAATATCATTATTTTCAATACTAGATCCCGCTTCTTTTGTACCAGTAATTGTATGAGCTTTAGTTTCTGTAATAGCCGTTATACTAGTTGAAGAAGTCATTCCCGGAGCATCCGGAGCAGTTGTATCCAATGTAATACTCGTCAAAGTAGCCGAAGACTCATTAGCCAAAGCATCTTCCGAAGTCAAACTAAAAGCATTAGCTCCTTCATTTAAAATAATTTCGAAGCTCCAGGTTGTTAAACCGTCCAAGGGCACTACTACAACATCATCCTCCAAAACATTAGAATTTGCTTCTTTTGTCCCAGTAAATGTATAAGCCGCCGTCGCAGTATCCGCAATCGAAGAGGTTATAAGTGGCGCTGTTGGCGCATCATCATCCTGCGTGTAATTAACTGTATGAGCTACAACACCAGACTCGTTCAAAAGTGCATCTAGTACTTTAAAAGAATAATCATTATCCCCTATTGCCAATACCACCTCATATTCCCAAGTTGTTGAAATGTCTGCGGCCACAACTTCAGTCTCACCATTTTTTACACTTGATCCGGCTTCTTTTGTTCCAGTAATTGTATGAGATTTTGTAGTCGTAGTGTCTATCACACTAATTGACGAAGTGATAATAGGGTCAGCAGGAGGAGTAGTATCCAACGTAATATTAACCGCCAAAGTCGAAGACTCATTTGGTTCATGATCTTTCGAAGTAAAACTAAAAGCATTCACGCCTTCACTCAATGTTACTTCCCGACTCCAAGTAGTTAAACCATCTAAAGCCACCACTTGCGCCCCACCCTCCCAAATAGAGGAATAAGCCTCTTTTGTCCCAGTAAAGGTATAAGAAGCCGTTGCTGTATCCGCTATGCTCGAAGTCACAACAGGCTGAGTTGGCGGTGTTGCATCTGCAGTCACGTCATACTCAGCCGTAAACTGACCAGAATCCGTACCATCAGAAGGATTCAAAATATATTTATAACCATCCACAGCCGCAAAATCCATATAAAGCCCAAAAGCTCCACTGGCAACAACCGCCGTTCCTTCATAAGTCATTACACCTCCTGCCGTAGGCCTACTATAAACATCGACCAACGTATCATCCGCCCAATCAGTAGTCCCGATAGCCGCCGTTGTTGTAGCCATTGTAAGGGTCGTATTATCAATAGGAAAATTTGTTTTAGTTTCAACCATAACATCAATTAAATCCATGCTATGAAAATTATTCCCTCTCCATAAATTACCACTATCATCATCACCTAAATAAATACCGTAACTACAATGAGCTATTTCATTTCCTTCACCAGCAGCAACAGAACCCAAAGTTATCAAAGCCCCACTATTTGGTTTAACCCCAAATGACGTTTCACACATATCAGTAGTGCCGGTCGCAATATCCGTACCAAAAACATTTCCTTTTACCGTAACAGATGAATTAGTCACATTAAGCATCGCATCCGCAAGAGCACTTGATGCAAAAAGATTTTGCCCAGCAGAACTCGTATTACCAACTATCGCATTATCTGACTCAGTAATATTTAAAGAATCATCATCATTCGTAAGGACTCCAGTCCCAGCTTTGTTAGTACCAATATAAGTCGAATACAACTCAACATCATCAGCATTACTTAATAAAATACCAAAACTAACATTCCCAGACACAACATTAGTAGCAGCTGCTGCGGTAGAATCCCCTATAACAATGGTACTATTATCAACTAAATTGATTCCTGCAGCACCATTCCCAAAATCAGCATCCCCGTCTAAATTAGTTCCAATTAAATTACCACTAATTGCTTCACTAGTTGCGCTTCCATTCACTTCAATTCCATCTCCAGCATTACCACTAATAACATTAAATCCTGTATCCAAAGAATTAAAACCTATTATCACCGGATCATCGGTATAAATCCCATCATCTCCGTTGGCAACAGCCGCATCACCGGCAACATTTAACCCAATCATGGTTGAGTAAATAGAACCAGTCAAAAACGTATTACTACCAATTATCCCAATTCCATCACCACTATTTCCAGAGATAACATTAGTTGGAGAAATAGCACTGCTATCCCCTACAACTAACGTTAAAGCCGCTGTTGACCCATTTATTCTAATTCCATCACTGCCGTTAGCAACAGCCCCTGTCCCCGCCGCATTCAAACCAATATAGTTACCATTAATAGTTATCGCTCCGCTAGCATTATTCGTCCCAATACCAAGAGAGTTATTTCCAGAAATAATATTCGGATAACTAGCAGCTCCAATAGTTATATCGGTTCCACTACTCTCAATAAAAATTCCGCTTCCACCATTTGCTAAAGCCGTATCTCCGTTTTTGTTTACTCCAATATAATTATTCTGAATCTGCCACCCCGTGACATCAGTCCCATGAAAATAAATTCCATTATTACTGTTACCAGAAATCACATTTCTTTTCCCAGCTGCATCTCCTCCAATAAAACAACCATCTCCTCCACTACAAGAAAGATTTTGCATTGAAATTCCATTCCAACCCGCTACCGAAGAAGTTCCATTCACATCAGTTCCAATATAGTTCCCTTGGATTTTCATCCCGCCTATATAATCCCCCTTCAATAAAATTCCAACACCTGACCCCGAAATAATATTCCGCGCCGTCGCATCTACGCCCGTATCTCCTCCGATTATAATCGAACCGCTATACGTTTCATTTGGACCACCAACCGCTGGAGTATCACAAATGCCACTTCCAGCATCAAAACCGGTATCACCATCGGCATTAATTCCAATATTATTCCCAACAACTGTTATATTTCCCAAATCACCTCCCCAAGTAATAGAACAATAATTGGCCGTAGTAATCACATTATCTTCAATTAATATATTATTACTTGTCCCTCCAATACCAATCCCCATTTGCCGACCAGCCCACGTATCACCATCTGCTTGCGTACCAATATAATTTCCTTGAATCGTGTTTCCGGTTCCACTAACATAAACACTATTCCCAGAAGTCACACCAACATCTCTAATAAAAACATTCCGATCAGCCACAAGAGGCCCACCAACAGTGTTATTGCTACCATTAACATACAACTCTGTTCCGCCAAAGTTTTTAAACGTAAGGCCTTTAACTTGGATATTAGTTCCCAATAAATTCATGGCCTGATAAGTCTGGTCATCTCCATCCAAAATAATATCTCCTCCCCCATCAATCGTAACCCCCTCAGTATCTGTAATTGCCGTAGCCCAATCCGTAAACAAAATCGTCCCCGAACCACTAAAATCAATAATATCTGCTCCTGCATTATCTTTTGCACAACCAATCGCATCACGGAAAGTTGTATCAATTACACACTCATCATCGTCGGCTGAATCTGTAAGAGTATCCACTGTATAAGTATTAGCCAAAACTAAAGTTGCCCCTAGTAAACTCACTAGTAAAGAAATGAGCGAAATTGTTAGAAATCTTATTTTCATTGAAAACGCTGCTTATGAGTCTTAGCAATCAACCAAAACATCATCACAATCAACACACTTCCCAGTCCAACTCCAATAACTTTCATTCGAACATTAGTATCTTGCTCAACCATTTCCACAATTCCTCCAGTCACCATAAAATCAACGTTAATCGCCGCAGTATAAAGGTTTTCTAATGGATTAAATCCATGCACCACTACTTTATGGTCACCTTCTTCCAAATTTACTGGAGCTATCATCACAAAATCTGGCTCATTAATATCAGCGTCCATTATCACGTGAGAAGAAAATAACTCACTAGCCCAAAGACTTTCAACTTCATAACCATTAGTGGCTTTTCCATAGAGAATTGGTCGACTATTTTCAATCATTACAATTTGCAAATCTTCCACATCAATCGTTTGTTCATCCAATTGATAAGGTTTAACAATTCCCGCTGCTGTTTCTTCCCCCACTTCAATAGTTGAAGGCAGGGTTTCATCAATAATATTTCCATCAACATCATAGATTCTTGCAATTACATCAAAGCGCCCTTTTGATAATTCTGACTGCAGCAAAAATTTACCAGATGCATCAGTGTAAGTTTCTTCTTGGTAGATAGATTTTCCATCACTTTCCATGAATAAATTAGCCAACAACATTTGGCTCACCCCTATAATCCCCTGTTTACTTGCTGTCCAATCCCGTGGCAAAAAGTAAACCATCACTCGAGAGTTAGGTTGTGAAACACCAGTAATTGTTACTTTATTTCCAGTAAATCTAACACCATCTTTTAAGTTAGAAAGACGAGTTTGATAAACTTTAGCCTCATCCTTATTTGGGACCAAAGGATCAGTAAAATAATGTCGCATTTCTTCGGCATCAGTATATCCATCACCATCCGTATCTGGATTATTTGGATCTGTTCCACGATTCATTTCTACCCAATCATTAAGACCATCTCCATCTGTGTCTCTCATTCGCATATCTAAAATAAATGAGCCACCAGCAAACTGCACTGGCTCCGTATAATCAATCTTATCCATTCCAAATTCTTCCTCCCATTTATCAGGAGCCCCATCATTATCATCATCCTGGATGCCAATGTTGGGATCCAAAGCTCCGGAAGCACCGCCACCACCGTAACTTCTTTCTACATAATCAGAAATACCGTCACCATCCGTGTCAGCACTGGTAGCACTTAATCCAAGTTCAATTTCCACAGCATCAATAATTCCATCACTATCTGTGTCTTCCAAAACAGCGCTTGTTCCTAAGGTTATTTCTTCCTGATCGGTCAAACCATCACCATCAGTATCTGCGCTTTCAAGGTTAGTTCCCATTAATAATTCTGTTCCATCATTTAAACCATCTTGGTCTGTGTCTTTGCTTAAATCAGCCGCTCCCAAAACCTCAATAGATCCCATAATAGCTATTTCTAAACTATCTGGGATCCCATCAGCATCCGCATCATCACTAACTTCAACATAAGCTGCTTCTGCCAAAACATTTTCTCTGGTACTAACCGCATTAACTGCTTCCGCTGGGACTTCAACTTCAATTACAAAAACTGGCTCTTCTTCCTCTTCATCTGCTGAACCAAATAAATCACTTAAAAAACCTCCTTCATCCGCGTCCTCATCTTCAGCTACTTCTTCAACCACTTCAGCCACCTCTTCAATAACTTCCTCAACTACTTCTTCTTCAATCACAACTTCCTCCACAACCTCCGAAACATCTGGCTCATAAACTGAATACTCATCTTCCACAACTTCCACTAAATCACTAGCGTCAACTTCTTCTACAACTTCTTCTACAACTTCCTCTACAACCTCTTCCACCACTTCTTCCACCACTTCTTCCACCACTTCTTCCACCACTTCTTCCACCACTTCCTCTACAACTTCTTCATCACTAGAACCAAAATCATAAATAACATCAGAATGACCACCACTTCCGCCGCCACTGCCACCACTGCCACCACCACCATAAGAAACTGGGGTTGGGTCTTCTTGAACATTTTGTGTGTAGGTAATTGTTGTTGAAACTCCTGAAGAAGCATTTAAAAGCGTATCTTTAGAAGTAAAAGCCCCTACCGCATTAGAGCCAACACTAAGCGTTGTGGCGTAAGACCAAGTGGTTGCTTCGCTTGCTGCCACCGCCAGTGATCCGCCCAAATAAATTGAAGAGCCGGCATCTTTGGTACCAGTCACTGTAAATGAAGATGTTGCCGAATCACCGCTCGCCGTTGTTAGCGAAGTAATTGTTGGCGCACTTGGAGCGGTTATATCTACAACAATTGTCACTGTTAAAATATCTGAATTATTATCAGAGTAATCTTTAGAAACAAACGTAAAAGTATTAGTCCCTTCAGAAAGAGTCCCGGTACTATATTCTTCACTAGTATCTGAATCTACCGTTGAAATTACTTCATCCGGTTCCACATCAGTCCTAATTAATGAAGAATAAGCCTCTTTAGTAATTGTTAAAGTCTGCGCATTGGTACTTGCCACTGGCGTAGTCATCCCGCTAGCAACCGGGGTTGCTGGGATCTGACCATCAGCCACCACAGGTTCTGAAGAAAATTCTGTAGTATCACCATCCTCTTCAACAATATGAAAAATAAACGTGTCGTCAGCGGCCGCTGCAAAGTCCATATCCAGTTGGAAAGCACCATCAGCAATCGTCGCTGTCCCTTCATAAACGTCTGTTCCCCCAATAAAACTATAAATATCAACCTTTCCAGTTAAATCAGTGGTCCCCGCAAAACGACTAGTATTTCCCGTTGTAACTAATGTCCCAGAAGTTATATCCACTCCATTATTCGGAGAATTCGTAAAAGAAGTACGCGCTGTCTGGGCCCCACCAACTGCAAATATATTCCCACGGAACTCATTTTCAGTACTTGTAACTCCATCAATCGCTATCCCCTCACCACCATTATAATTAATTAAATTTCTTTTAGTTGAATCAATTGTGTCCGCATAACCAAACCCAATTATATTAGTACTTGCTCCGTTAATAATATTAATTCCCATATTTGTATTCCCTAAATCTGTTATTTCATCTGATCCCATTCCAATATAGTTACCTTGAATTTGCACACCGGTACTATTATTTAAGCGAATCCCCTCGGCGCCATTCCCAGAAATAATGTTACTCGCATCAGTGGCAGTGCCACCAATTAAAACATCAACCGCCCCACTATCGACGTGAATTCCATATGAATCGTTCCCCAACTTAGCTGTACCAGCAGCGTTGGTACCAATCTTATTAGCTCGAACAAAAACTCCATCCACTGATCCTTCTGTCACGGAAAGCCAAATTCCAGCTCCACCATTACCAGAAATCACATTTCCAGCATAAGTAGTTTCTGCTTCATCTGCTCCAATAAAAATATCTTTACCTTGCTGAATTTCAATTCCACTAGAACTAACTCCTCGATCCGTTGCACCATCTGGGGCAACCCCAATATAGTTATTTAAAATCGTAATATTACTCTCAACTGCAGATGAATTAATTATGATCCCAGATCCAGCTAAAGCTCCAATATAATTACGGCCATAACCCACATCTGATCCCACTATTGTATTGCTACCACCAATTCGAAGACCTTCGCCACTCCCGGCAATCGACAATCCATCGCTAAACATCCCAATATAATTACCTAAAACATTAACTCCAAAAGTATTAGTATTTAAATAAATTTGATAACTACTTTGTCCACCAATCACATTTCCTTCTCCCTCCGAATATCCTCCAATAGTAGCCCCTCCCCATTCAGAAACAATTCCATATCCACTATTACCAATGGCTGCAGTCTCTGTACTATTAACACCAATAAAATTACCTTTTATTGTACTACAATTATTAACTCCAGATGCTCCATTACCAGAAATTACGTTATATCCACTTGTTCGCGTATTACCTACTATATTTACTCCATCAACTCCGGCCCAACTATTAGCAATCGCCGCATCTTGATTCGCATTCAATCCAATATTTGAACTATAAACACTTACCGTTCCACTTCCACCTCTAATCCCTCGATCGCCATTTCCAGAAATAATAGAATAGATACTTTCGTGACTTGAATCTCCAATAACAACTGTTCCAACGCTTTGCGCCCAAATTCCACTTTGGCTATTTGCAATCGCCGCCGTCCCCGCCGCATTCACGCCAATATAGTTAGCAGGCATATTAATCGTTCCAGTCGCATCTTGAATATGAACCCCTTGATTAGTATTACCAGAAATAACATTCGGATAATTAGCCAATCCAACTGTAATATTTGTGGCTGCATCCCGAATATAAACACCACTTGAAGCGTTCGCTAAAGCCGTGTCTCCATTTTTATTTATTCCAATGTAGTTATTCGCCACTGTCCATCCCGAAGAATCACCTGCAAACCTTATTCCATTATCATCATTACCAGAAATAACATTTCTTTTTCCTTCCGCATTTCCACCAATAAAACAACCTGATCCTCCGCTACAAGAAGAATCATAAATCTGAATCCCCTCCGCATTACCAACATCTGCCGTACCATTCACATCAGTCCCAATATAGTTCCCCAAAATTTCAAATCCTCCAGTATAATCACTTTTTAATTGAATCCCAAAATAACTACCAGAAATAATATTACGATCAGCAGCAGTGGTCCCTCCAATTGTAATTGAACCAGTAATAGTCTCCGAAGCGCCTCCAACCGAGGCATTATCACAAATACCAAGACCAGTCTCTGCCGTCAAATCTGCAGTTCCAGCGGCATTGGTCCCAATTTTATTACCAGTAATAACCAAATCTTCAAGATCCCCCGACGAGGAAGTCATCACAATTGCACAATAATTTTTATTCACAATCACATTATCCTCAATCGCCAAATTAGAGTTAGCTCCCGCCAAATAAATACCACTCTGATTAGCCGCCCGTGTGGTCCCATCAGACTGAACCCCAATATAATTATTTTTAATAACAGCGTTAGTTGTATTCACAGGATAAATGCCACTTCCATTTCCATCACTATCATTCCCTAAAATGTAAACCCGATCTGCCACATCATCTCCCCCCACAATATTCCAAGTTCCTCCTAAATAAATTCCCGCCTCATTAAATTCACTAATTGTAATACTTTTTATTTGAATATTATCCCCACTTAAACCTAATCCAGCGTATGTATGATTATCTCCATCTAAAACAATATCACCACCACCATCAATAACTACACCTTCGGTGCTGGTGATGCCCGGAGCATTAGAAGTTAACGTAATTGTTCCAGAACCACTGAAGTCAATTACATCAGATTCGGCATTAGCATCGGCACAAGCAAACGCATCACGCAGAGTTGTGTCTATCACACACTCTCCATCGTTAGCCTCATCAGTTAGAGTGTCGACTGTAAAAGTAGCGGCCATAACAGAAGTTGCTCCTAGTAAACTCACTAATAGGGAGAAGCCACCTAGTCTAAGCCATGACTTAAAAGACAAAATTTTCATAGTTTTTACTTTTTATTTTTAAATTTAATCTTGAAAACGTTGTTTCTGAGTACGGCCAATTAGCCATAAAACAGCCATAACTAACACTCCCGCAAAACCGAATCCAATCACTTTTATCCGAGCATTTGGATCATCTTGCGCTACCTCATAAAGTCCTCCTGCTACCACTGTGAAATCCACACTAATCGCGGAAGTATAAAGACTTTCTGCCACATCAAATCCTTGGACCACAACTTCATGGTCTCCTTCTTCTAAATCAGAAGGGGCTAACATCACAAACTCACCTTCCTCTGTATCAGAGTCTACTAATAAGGAAGAAGAGAACAATTCACTCGCCCACATTCCTTCTACTTCATAACCATTAGGAGCCGTTCCATAAAGAATCGGCCGACTATTAGCTACGGTTAACAATTTAAGATTAGTAACATCAATTTCCTGATCATCTAACTGATGAGGAGTAACTGAGCCAACTTCTTTTTCTGTATTAACAGAGAACGCTACAGGAGTTGATTCTGTACCATCAGCGTAACGAGCTACCATGTCATAATCACCATTTGGAAGATCTGTCTTTGCCAAGAATTTACCACCTTCATCAGTCGTAACTTCTTGCTTATAATAACCCTCAGACGCTGTATCAGTAAATAAATTTGCCATTAACATTTGACGGAAAGATATTGGCTGCGCCGCCGCTCCTCCTTGAATAAAGAAGAACAACTCAACTTGCGTATTAGGTTGCCCCATACCAGGAATAAACTGTTGCTTATGAGCAAAAGTAGAACCTTGCGTCTGCATAGCCACTCGTAAACGATGTGATTGTTCAGGCGTTGTTACCGCATTTGGATCTGTCCCAAATTTCGCTTCCTGTCCATCAGTAATTCCATCACCATCCGTATCTGAATTATTCGGATCTGATCCATCTCTAATTTCCGCTCCATCAACTATACCATCACCGTCTGTATCTACGGTCCAAGGATTAGTACGATACGTTCTTTCCGTACCTGGAATTAATATATCTTTCCCATAAGCGTTTGTTAAACCATTTTGCGCTAACAACGCATCAGCCACCCCATCACCATTATCATCTGCCGGTGTAGTAGAAGCATCTGTAGCAGAAGCTCCACCGGAAACTCGCACCTCCACTCCATCTACAACTCCATCCCCATCACTATCAGCATTATTTGGATCTGTCCCTATATCTCTTTCCGCTGAATCAGAAAGTCCATCATTATCTGAATCCCAATCTAATGGATCCAAACCTAACTCTAATTCAACTATATCAGGGGTACCATCTTTATCACTATCACCTTGGGTTGGATTTGTTCCCAAAACTAACACTTCCACAAAATCAGTAATTCCATCTCCATCTGTATCAGTTGTTTCATCTACTCCATCCGGAAGACGAACATCAGCCACCCCATCATTATTTTTATCTTGAACCGCACTAAGATTATTATTGTAAGCCACATTATTAAGCAGTCTTACATTGTTCTGAATACGAACCACTGGATTAGAAAGTTGTGCTTGAACTTGAGCCGGAGTCATAGCTACTGGAGGTCCAGCTGGAGCGCCAGTTGCCCCCTGTGTACCAGCAGGACCTTGCGTGCCCGCAACACCTTGAACACCCTGCGTGCCTTGTGTTCCACGTGCATTATTAACTAAACCTGGAATCACAATTTGAGCTCCATTAACTCCTGGAATAACCACATTTCCAACCGCACTTGCATTATTATTTCCTCGGGCCGCTACATTGTTTGGAAAAAGAACTCCATTATCATTAGCTGCCACATTGTTCGGGAAAAGAACTCCGTTATCATTAGCTGCCACATTGTTCGGGAAAAGAACTCCGTTATCATTAGCTGCCACATTGTTCGGGAAAAGAACTCCATTATTAGTTACTATATTATTTGGGAAAAGTACGCCTTGCTGACCATTTTGATTTCCAGCAACCGGGAATAATCCTGATAAAGTTTGTTGTAGTCTAGTTGGCGGAGCTTGTTGGCCTTGCTGACCTTGTTGGCCTTGTTGGCCTTGCTGACCTTGTTGGCCTTGCTGACCTTGTTGGCCTTGCTGACCTTGTTGACTATTTTGATTCCCATTTTGCGCCACTGGTCCAACCATCCCCTGCTGTCCCGCCACAGAATTTACATTGTTATTCTGTGATGGACGTGGTGGTGGATTCTGTTGAACTGGCGGAGTTGGAGTTGGATTTGTATTTGGAGTATAAGCTGGATATAAATCTGTCGCTGCACTAACAACATCACTAGCATCAGCTGATGTTTGTGGTTGCGCCACTGGTCCTGGAGTAGCTGGTGGACCTTGTTGCGCTTGTTGACCTTGCTGGCCTTGTTGATCTTGCTGCGCTGGTTGCGCTGGCGGACCTTGCTGCGCTGGTTGCGCTGGCGGACCTTGCTGCGCTGGCGGACCTTGCTGCGCTGGCGGACCTCCTGGGCCGCCTCCCGAAGTAGCGGCCACTTTAATATAAGTAATATTTAAACTAACCACTCCAGACTGATTACCAGCTGGATCTTTTGATTGAATAGCAAAAGCATTAACACCCTCACTTAAAAGCACATCCGAAATCCAGTCTGTTGAAGCATTAGCAGTAACCACCCGATCTCCATTTATCCAAATACTAGAATTTGCACCTTTAGTCCCATTTAACCGATACCACGGCTGAACCGCTGTCCCGGTCACAATAGTTGAAGCACTAACCACTGGATCCGGAGGAGCTATTGTATCTAACACTATATTTGCAGCCAAAACAGGAGACTTATTCCCAGCCTCATCCTGAGCTCTAAAAGAAAAAGTATTCAAACCTTCAGTCAACACTACATCATAACTCCAAGTCTCTAATTCATCTGCAACCAAAACTTCTGAACCACCCTCCCAGATAGCCGTAAATTTTTCTTTCACCCCAGTAAAAGTATAATTTTCGTTTGTTCTCGCTGCTAAAGACGATTCAATTGTTGGTCTACTTGGCAATGTAGAATCAAATGTTACATAACGATAAGCTCCATAATCAGTTGACTCCCCACCAATAGTTGTAATTTGCACAAAATAACGATCTCCATCACTTACTGTAAATGGTTTTAATAATACAAAATCACCATTTCCATTAATCACGGCTGTGCCCTCAAAAGTAGTTACATCAGCGGAAGTAATTTTATAAATATCCGCTTTTCCACGATAATTTGTTCGTCCATGAACCACCGCATCGGTCGCTGTATACAAATGAGTATATTTAAAATCTCGATTACCATTCGCCGCATTTACCATCCCAATCGGAAACAAAGTATTATTTGCTCCCACAATATTTCCACGCAAATTATTCATCTCGGTTGTTGCTCCATTCATATAAATTCCATTCCCATCATTATAATCAATAAAATTACGTCTAGTGCCATTAATAGCTGCACTATAAGGAAAACCTATCAAGTTATATCCTGCTCCATTTATCAAAGAAATCCCATGCCCCCCATTTCCAACATCCGTTCCAATAGTTGTTCCATGCCCAACATAATTACCTTGAATAACTACTCCGTCTACCCCATTCAAAACAATCCCATTTTGGGTATTTCCAGAAATCACATTACGAGAAGCCGCGTCTGCTCCACCAATAACCACTGACGTGCCATTAGCTACCATCACCCCATTGCCTTCATTGGCTAAAGCCGCTGTTCCCAAGGCGTTAGTTCCAATTTTGTTAGCTTCAATTTTTACATTAGTAATTGTTCCTTCAGGAGCCAATCTAATCCCAGACAACGTATTACCAGAAATCACATTTCCAGCATGAATTAATCCCGTATTATTGACCCCAATATATATATTTGAACCACTAAAAATATTAATCCCTTGTCCAGTATTTCCAAAATCACTTGTTCCATCTGGTCCCACGCCAATATAATTATTCAAAATATCTACTCCACTAACTCCTGCTCCGCCAATATAAATTCCATTACCTTCAACATTACCAATTACATTTCTGGCCGCTCCATTCGGGCCACCAATAACAGTATTTATTGAAGAGCCCTCCACTGTAATACCTTCCGCAGATATAGTCGTCGCCGCTGTCCCATCCGGTTTCACTCCTATATAATTATTTATCAAAGTCGCACCAGTTGATGAGTCTAATTTTATTGCAATTCCACCTAAATTTCCAAAATAATTTCGTCCGGCATCAATAGCCGATCCAATAATTGTTCCTGACCCTAAATTATTAACTCCATTAGCGTTAACCCCTAAATCATCTCCATTTTTATCTACCCCAAAAAAATTACCATATACCGTGGTATTAGCGGCTTGAGGACGAATTGCAATTTGTCCCACCGACTCACTTTCAATATTTCCTGAAGCGCCGGCAAAAACATTTCCTTGTCCGACTGTAGTCCCTCCCACTGCCACATTATCACCAATAATTAATAATCCATCTTTCCCAGCATGCGGAGGGATAAAAGTACCGCTACTATTAGTTCCAATATAATTCCCGCGCAAAGTCGCACTAGAACCATCATCAATTTTAATATTACTCAAAACACCCACCTCCGAAGCATTACCAGCAATCACGTTATAACCAGTTGTCAAAGTATTACCAATTGTAATAACAGCTAAATTACCATTCTCCCCATCAATTTTAACTCCCTGTTGTCCATTTGGAATAACTCCAGATTCATCCGCATTCAAACCATCAATCGTACTGAAAAAATTCACAGCTCCTCCAAGTGTATTTTTAACCCGAAATCCAGAAGCAAGATTACCAGAAATAATATTAGCTGGAGCAATCGCATCAGGTGCTCCAATTGTTATGTTCGCACTCCCTCCTTGCACGTAAATGCCAGCCATTCCATTTGGAATCGCGACCATCCCAGCGGGATTAGTCCCAATATTATTACCCGAAATTCCTATTGCCCCAATAGCATCAATGATCCTAATTCCCCTACCAATATTCCCAGAAATAATATTACGATGTCCTGAATCACCAATTACTAAAGCCGCTGAGTCAGTTATATAAATCCCATCTGCTCCATTTGGAACCGCAGTATCACCCGCGACATTCAAACCAATGAAGTTCTTTTTAACTGCCCAGTTAGAAGCTCCGTTTCCAAAACGAAGTCCTGATCCCGCATTTCCAGAAATCACATTACGCGCACCCTCAGTTGTTCCACCAATCACACATTGCACAGCCGTACAATTAGCCAAAATCAACCCTCCTTTGGAATTAGGACGAGCCCCATTTCCATTAATAGTTGTCCCCATAAAATTTCCCTGAATAACAACTCCACCTGAATAAGTGCCTCTTAAATCAATCCCATTTCCAGTTAAACCAGAAATAATATTCCTAGTCGCCACATCTCCTCCTCCAATCGTCACTAATCCAGAATAACTCCCACCAGCCTCATCACAAATTCCAACACTAGACGCCGAGGAAGACCCATCCGTTCTCACACCAATTTTATTACCAATTGTTGTAGAAGAACCCGCTCCATTTAAGTACTTAATTCCACAACCTGCTCCATTAGCAATATAGTTATCTTTAATCGTGTTATTAGTTGAACCAGCACGAAGAGCAATTCCATTGCGCATTGCAGTTTTGGTTGTTCCATCAGATTGCAAACCAACATAATTATTTCTAAACATATGTCCATTTCCTCGCATAAAAACGGCTGTCCCAATATCACTAGTAGTCCCATAAAAGAAATTCCGATCCGCCACATTTGGACCACCAATTAACCAGTTCGATCCCGAAACACACAAAGCACCATCCGTCCCAAAATTTTGAAAAGTAAGTCCCTTAATTGTCACTCCGCTCACGGTAGAAACTTCTTCATCTGTCCCAAAACAATCAGCTGCTCCACTCTGGCCATCAAGTTCAATATTACCACCGCCATCTATTAAAAAAGTCCCATCATCCTCTATTTGCGGTGTTCCAGCTGGATCACTAAAACTAATTTGTCCAGAAACTGAAAAAGCCACCACACTACCGACTCCATCATTATTAGCTACACAAATCGCTTCACGCAAAGAAACATTAGTATCAGTTCCCGGCAAATCTCCAATCACCATCGATCCACAATCTACCCCCGTATCATTGTTATCAACTAGGGTATCTACAATAATTGGCGCCGCACTTGCTATTGCCACCCCCATCATCAAAAACAACCCAGCAGAGGCTATGGTAAGCCCCATTAAACGAATCATAATACGAGGTGGATTTAGACGCATTTTTTGAGTTTATTTTTATTTTCATATAATTATACACTAAAAAGAGTGATTGGTAAAGAGTTAAACGTGAGCAAAACTTCTTTTACGAACATCCTTTGAAGGAAAGGGGTTACGTAGGGGGAAACCTTGGTTTCCCCATGCGAAAAAAACTGGTAGCGCCAGGGGGAATCGAACCCCCGTTACCAGGATGAAAACCTGGCGTCCTAACCACTAGACGATGGCGCCACACTTTTTAAAAGCAAAACTAGTATAGTCAGCCGTTCCCTCCTGTCAACTAATTTTCCAAAAAGTCTCCAATTCTTCCTCTGTTCAAACCTGTAAATAAAATAAAAAAAAGAATCGTCAACGGATTCCCTTTAAACCTGTCCTAACCTGTAAAACCTATAGAAGAGCCTATTTTCCAGGTTACGTCCAGGTTGGAAAAACACATTTTCCCTTTACAGGAGAGGAACAGGTTTATTATCCTGGGGTTAGCCTATTCTTAACCCATTTCAAAATGGCTTACTCACACACTAACAGTAAAGGCCAAACTTATTACCTTCACGGTAAAGTTGTTACCCTTCGTGGTGGCCGCAAACAACAAATCTATTACTTCGCTCGCGAAGAAAAAGCAGATGCTCTTGATGCTCTTCCAGAAGGATACGAAGTTGTAGAAAACAAGAGAACTGGTCTTCCAATGCTTCGCAAAGAAAAGAAGTAAGACCTGTTATTAAAGAATAAGGGCCCCGCCGTCAGGCGGGGCTTTTCTTTTATATAAAAACCAGTTTTTAATGCTAAAATATCCTCATGCTTGTCGACGCCATTCTCATTTTCTTTTTAGTCTTCGCCCTACTGCTCCTTATTACTGCTGTAGTGAATATGATTTCTGGAGCCCCATCTGTCCCGAGCAATCGACGCACAATTGCGCGTATGCTAAAGGAAGCTAAATTAAAAAAAGGCCAAACCATTTATGATTTAGGTTGTGGAGATGGACGTTTACTTATTCGTGCTGAAAAAGAATTTGGAACAATTGGCATTGGTTACGAAAACGCCCCCATTACAATTATGCTGGGCCTTATTAATAAATTAATTCATCGCTCCAAAATTCAATTCCGCTTTTCTAACTTTTTCAAAGCAAACCTAAGCGACGCCCAAACCATTTTTTTATATTTAGGACCCGAAGCTCAACAAAAACTTTCTCCTAAAATTAAAAAAGAATGTAAAAAAGGAACCACTATTATATGTAATACCTTTCACCTTCCTGGATTTAAAGAAACTAAAAAAATCCCCAAAGATAAAAAAGCTCGAACCAATACTATTTATATATACAAAATTTAATGGACAAACTGCTAGACTTCATGACCATGTTTCCAACTATTGGCCCGTATGAATCAATTATTTTGGCTATTGTTTTAATCCCTACCTTAATAGCCTTATTATGGGGAGCTCCCTGGGTTCCAACTCCTATGAATCGCGTTAAAAAAATGCTGCATTTAGCCAAAGTTAAACCCGGCGAAAAAGTTGTTGATTTAGGTTGCGGCGATGGCCGACTTGTTCATCATGCTTCTCGTCATCACCAAGCCAAAGCCGTTGGCCTCGAACTTTCCCCACTTATATATATGATGGCTAAACTAGCCCAGCCTTACCACATCCTCCGGGGATCAAAAGCCCAAGTTAAATTTAAAAATTTTTATAGTCATGACCTCTCCGATGTCGATGTTCTAGTTTTTTATTTAATGCCGCACGCTCTCAAACGAATCAGTCCCAAATTCAAAAAAGAACTAAAACCTGGCACCCGTATTGTTTCGTATGCTTTTGAAATGCCTAAAGAATGGGGTGAACCAATTCATCACGAACCACGTATTCCTGAAAAAAAATTCAGCCCAATTTGGGTTTATAAAGTTTAAACCACTTCAACTCCATCATCCTTTTCAGCAATCGCCGCCAAAACATTAGTTATGCAATGCAAAGAACCTTTTTGGTCAAACGTAAAATTACGAACTGGAATTGGTTCATAGCCTGCCTCCCTAAAAGCTCGATAGGCTGCTAAACCTTCGTTTGTTAAATCATCTTCTGTAATTGGATAATTTCTAAAATACTCCAAAGGATTTTCATATATAAGCGGATCACAAAAATCTTCCTGATAAACAGGGAACATCATCTTTTTTACACCAGTTTCTTTATCAACAAAAGGAATACCATTTACACAACTCATATATTCCTCAAACCTTTCTACTGTAGTTGGAATTTCTATTATTTTATATCCCATTGAACTAAGTAAAAATTTGGCATAATTCACTTCCGCTTTAAACGCTGTTTCCTCTTGATTTGGAACACGCATCACCACAGTCTGATCATCTAAAATAGTGAACAAAAGATCCAAATGAAAAACTTCTGTCGGCTGAGGCCGATATCCCATAACTATAATTTCCGCCCCTCCAAAATAGGCTGACATCATTTTCTCAATCTCCTCTTCAGAAAAATTTACATCCCGCCAAGCATAAGCCTGCTGAGTTTTTGAAATACTATCATAACCTACAAAAACTCTTAATCTTTCTCCATTCGTATCAAAAAACATGTTACCCCCTTCAAAAAAGAAAGGGACTTGAAAAAGCTCTTCTTCATTTAAAAGCTCTTTTAACAACTCATTTCTAGCATTAATTCTTCTTAAAAATTGATAATTCTTACCAGTTACCTCAAATGGGATATCTTCAAAATTCATTCCCATTAATAACTTACGTTTCCCATTAACTGTAACTACATCTGTATAATCCTGTGCCCATAGCTCAATATGAGATCCTTTTTCTTGCTCATAAAAACTATATCTTTCTGGAGAGACACCTAGTTGTCTAAAAAGTACTCGCAAATCTCGAACTTTATACTTACTACTAATCACTACTTCAAAGTGTGTATATTCTGGACAATTCAAAATAAAATCTCCGTATGTTTCCTCTATACTACCAATTCTTGGAAACGTAAGTATTACTCGTTCTAAAGAACGCTCATATTCAGGCACAACCTCTACTGAATTCTTATTATGCTGCTCAACTAGATTCGCTAATTCTTCTCTACTTGGTGGTATGTCAGCAACTTCCGATTCTTCCTCATCATCAAAGAAAGAAAAAATATCTAAATCCATTTTAATAAAATTAAATCTATTAATCATACCACTTTTAACCTTAAAACTCAATTGAACTAAACGGCACCCGGGCTGAAAAGTAGGCTATTTGCATAATCAGTTCCAAAAAAAACCAACCAACATACGCCACAAGTAATCCCCCATAAAACCAAAAACACGAAATCAACACCGCTCCAAAACTAAACAACATAGCCAAAGGAATAAACGACACTGCCACCACATTTGCAAAAGGCGCCACTAATGAAAACCGTCCAAACGCTCCTATAATAATAGGCACAGCAAAGGTTTGAGCAGCAAGTGTAGTCACAAACGCTTCTCTAATTGAAAAAATTTCTGGAATGAATTTCCAAGTGCGTATTTTTTTAAGGAACCTCTCCACAGAATCAGTCATATAAACCAAACCACAAGTCGCGGCAAAAGAAAGTTGAAATCCCACGTCATCCACCAAAATAAATGGATTCCACATAGTCATTAAAGCAGCTGTTAAGGCCAGTAACCGGGTCACTTCAGCCTTGCGCCCAAACCACACGGCCCAGAGCCCCAAAACACCCATAATTGCCGACCGCACCACCGCTGCGGTCCCACCCACCAGCACCACAAATACAAAAATAACCAAACTCGCCATAATTGTTTGCCAGCGTTTACTCAAAAATTTAAGCAACCCGGACACAAACACAATAATCAACGTGATGTTATAACCAGAAATTGCAATAATATGCGTTAGGCCACTTATATTAAAGTCTTCCATTAAGTCTTCTGGAATGCCGCGCCGCGAACCAAGTAATAGTCCTGCCGCAAAACTAGCGTGGGGTTCTGTAAAAAGCTGATTAAGGCGCGTTTCAAACACTTTCTTTAATCCAAAAACCCAATATTTCCAATCATCGATACAAGGCGCCTCAACAACCTCCACATACGGATAATACATCACCGAATTAATTCCATATCGCCGTAAATAGTTCTTGTAAGAAAAATCTTCAAACTCAATTGGCTCCTGCACAGCCCCCCACAACCGAATCCTTTCCCCATACGCAAATTCCGGATAACGATTCACAGTCACCAAAACTCGTCCCTTAACCACGCGCTCGTTCAATTCACTCGCCTCCACAGTTAATTTAATCCGATCTCCCCGCACATCTGGATAATCCACAATCACTCCCTCCAAACTAACCGCCTGTTCCTCACTATGATAAAACGCCAAATCACCATCTCCAAAAACCGGCACCGCCATCTCATATCGCAACACTCCCGCACACAAAAGCATCACCATCATCATTACAAAACCACGCTCCAGTCGCAATAACCAAAATCCCACCACCAATCCAATCCCCCACAAAATCCCACTAAACCCCAACCCCCTCCCAGCTAACCACACTCCCCATAACAAAGCAGCTGCCCCCAACACCACCCGCCGATGTTCCTTTAGCCCATAATCCATAACTTTCACCCTATCAAAGTGAGATGAACAAAAGATGAATAAAAAATGAACTTCCCTCGCCAACCTCTAATTTTTGCGGTAGCATATGGCGCGTCATGAATGAATTCCAAAAAAAGCGTATCAGTAAAGGTCCCGCTCCTTCGGAACGAAAAACTATCGAAACCGAAAAGGTCAAAAAACGGGCCGAAACCAAAGAAAAACTGCGCCAAATTCCAATTATTAGTGCGTTGCTCGACTTTTCTAAACATCACTATATTTGGGCCACAATTATCATTATTCTCTTTGCTGGCGTCACCAAAGCAGCTTGGAACGTAGTCACCCTAGCGGAAAACTTCTCTATTAAGGAGGTCGCACTTTCTATTTTTAGTGAAAAAATTAAAACTGACACTGAAAACCACACCAACATTCTATTGCTAGGCACTGGAACCGAAGAACATGACGGTGCGGAATTAACAGACACTATTATAGTAGTTAGCCTAGATCACGATCAAAACACAGCTTCTATGCTATCTATTCCGCGTGATCTTTATGTTGAAATTGACGAACTTTATGGCGGCAATCGTATTAATAGTGTTTGGGAACTAGTAGCCGAAACTGATATTTACGAGAACGAGACTCCCGAAAAAGAAGCCTATAAAAAAAGTTATGACGTTCTAACTCGCACTATTTCCGAAATAGTAGACCTGCCTATTCATTATTACACCCGCATTGATTTTGATGGTTTTACCGAAATTGTAGATGCCATTGGTGGAGTTGATGTTTACGTTGAAGAAGATATTTATGATCCTTATTATCCCGCTGAAAACGGCACTATTGGTTATCAAATATTCTCTGTCTCAGCCGGAAACCAACATTTAGACGGTGACACGGCTCTTAAGTACGTTCGCAGTCGCAAAACAACCAGTGACTTTGATCGTTCTGCTCGCCAACAACAAGTTTTAAGCTCTATTAAGGACAAGGCCCTTTCTTTAGGTGTTCTTGGTAGTCCTAGTAAACTCAAAAACATCTTTACTGTTATTAACGATAACTTTGACACCAACTTAGAATGGGACGAAATGGTTTATCTAGCCAAAATTGCTGATAATTTTGATACTAACAGCCTTACAACCTGGGTTTTAAATGATAACCCACTTACGGCCGGAGGATTTTTGTATACCCCAGACCGAGAGTTTTATGGCGGAGCTTTTGTATTAGTACCTTTTACTAATGATTATTTAGATATTCAACAGTTTGCAGACACTGTTTTAATGAATCCAGAATCTCACTCCGAAAACATGAATCTTCAAATCACCAACGGAACTGGAGCTAACGGGATAGCGACAGAAACTATGTATTATTTAGGTCGTTATGGTTACGATATTGTGCGTTTTGGAAACGCGGCTAATCAGGGGATCCCCACTACTCGTATTATTCCTCGCACCGCTCTTTTAAGTGGCCAAGATGCCGAAACTATAAACTCTGATCCCTCTCTAAATTATTTTCACGAAAACTATATTCCAGTTGGTTTTGTAATGACGGAACTTCCCCAAGAATACTCCCCCGCTGAATGGGAAACCGAAGCTGATGTAATTATTGAATTAGGCCAAGATTACGTTGACTGGATGACTGATAATCAAATCTCATTTTATTAAGAACAAAATATGCGCTTAAATAAATTTATTGCTAGCACTGGATTTTGCTCCCGCCGTAAAGCGGATGAATTAATTAAATCCGGAAAAGTCCGTATTAACGGAGAACCAGCCACTCTTGGGCACCAAGTTGATCCGCAAACCGACCAAATTTCAGTCCACGGAAAAACCATCGCTACTCCGGCCAAGTTCACTTATATAATGCTCCACAAACCAACGGGTTACATTACTACCAAAGCTGACCTTCAAGATGACCAAACAATTTACGCCCTTTTGCCGCAAAAACACCATCACCTTCATCCCGTTGGACGTTTAGACCGTGAATCCGAAGGCTTATTACTTCTTACTGATGATGGCGATTTTACATATCAGATGACTCACCCTAGCAATGATTCCGAAAAAATCTATCAAGTAAAAATTAAAAACCCACTTAATCCTAATCAAATCCAAAAAATAGAATCCGGCATAATAATTGAAGAAAAAAAAGGTCCCTACAAAACCAGACCCTGCGAAATCAAATCAATAGGCGTAAATCGTTTTGAAATAACTTTGCATGAAGGCCGCAACCGCCAAATCCGAAAAATGTTTAAAGCTGCGGGGTCATCCGTTGTTTTCTTAAAAAGAATAAAGATGGGGAAACACGAATTAGGGAAACTCAAAAAAGGAGATTGGAAAAATGTTTAATTTCGCGCTATCTTAAGTACACTTTAAATCACTCTTGTGCTCAAAGCTTTACTTTCTTTTTTGATCGCCTCCACTCTTCACGCCACACCAATGGCCGACGGAGATTTTGCGCACAAAGCTGCTTGGCAACGCGAACCACTTCTTAGCGTTCAACCTATTCCTGTTACTTCCGAAGAAATAACTATCCCCGAATTATCAGCAGGGTCAGCTCTGGCCATTGATTTAACTTCCGGAATAATTCTTTACGAAAAAAACACCGAAACCCAGCGTCCCATTGCCAGCCTCACTAAACTTATGACCGCCTTAATTATCGCCGAAGAAGAACTCCCCGGCAGTGTAGTTACAATTAGTGAAAACGCAGCCAGCATTGAAGGTTCTACTCTTTGGCTCAATACGGGTGAAGAAATCACTGTTAAAGATTTAATGTACGGCATGATGATTGCCTCTGGAAATGATGCCGCCATGGCTTTGGCTGAATACAACGCTGGTTCTATGGAAAATTTTGTTCGCAAAATGAACCAAAAAGCCGAACAACTTGGCCTTAAAAACACTAATTACGCTAACCCCATGGGCTTTGATAGTGGCTATAACTACTCCACGGCCCGTGATTTAGGATTACTTTCCATGTACTCCCTTCAAAATGAATTCTTAATGGAGCCAGTTGATTTAGTTGAATACGAAATTGAAAGCAAAAGTGGGATTACCCATGAATACCTTTCTACCAACAAACTACTTGATAAAGATTTAGGTTTAGAAGGAGTTGAAGTTCACGGACTTAAAACCGGACGAACCCCAGATGCTGGTGAATGTTTAATAACAGTTTCTACTTTCCCAGATGACCAACAAATCATGACTGTGGTTTTAGGGAGCGAAGACCGTTTTGGCGACACTGAATCCTTGATTGATTGGATTTACGAAAGTACCACGTGGTAAAGTGCTGCTATGAACCCTTTTCCTATTACCGAAACCGTCCGGCACCTTTTTCTCATCTTTTCATCATTTGGGCTAGCTTTTGTAATCGCCATTGCACTCGCTAGACCATTTATTGAACTACTCAAAAGCTTAAGTATTGGTAAACAAATTAGAGAAGTAGCCACGGATGGAAAAGTAGCTAAGCTTTTTCACAAACTACACGCTAAAAAAACTGGAACACCTACTATGGGAGGGATTCTTATCTGGGGAACAACCTTAATTGTAATTATTTTATCGCGGGTTCTTTCTTATTTTGGGATTTTTGATCATTCTCTTTTAAATAGAAAAGAAACTTACTTACCAATTTTCACCTTAGTAGTGGTGGCCTTACTGGGAGCGGCGGATGATTACCTTAATATTAAAGGAATTGGAAAAAGCAAAGGCATTAATGTGAAGCCTAAATTTTTATGGCTTACATTATTCGCTACATTAGGAGCCTTGTGGTTTCATTTTAAGCTTGGTTACGACCAAATTCACTTACCTGGAATTGGTGATTTTTTTATTGGGTTTTGGTATATTCCACTCTTTATTTTAATTATTGTAGCTACGGCCAACGCTGTAAATATTACCGATGGATTAGATGGTTTAGCCGGAGGACTTTCAATCATTGCCTTTGGTTGTTTTGCCGGTTTAGCTTATGTTCAAGGGCTGATGCTTTTAGCCGCTTTTTGTATGGTTATTGTTGGGGCTACTCTCGCCTTTTTATGGTTTAACATTCCCCCCGCTAAATTCTATATGGGAGATACCGGGGCCCTGTCGTTAGGGGCCACTCTGGGAGTTATTGCTATGCTCACTGATTCTGTGCTTATTTTGCCTTTTGTGGGCTTTATTTTTGTAATTGAAACGCTATCTGTCATCATCCAACTCACTTCCAAAAAACTCTTTAAGAAAAAAGTCTTTCACATTGCACCCCTTCATCATCACTTTGAACATTTAGGCTGGCCAGAATCAAAAGTCACCATGCGTTTCTGGATGATTGGTGGGATTGTAGCTGGGTTTGGGCTTATTTTAGGGTTAGTAGGAATGGGAATTTAAAAATCGCAGCCTAAACAACCTTTGCCTCTTCCTCAAATTCAGACCCTGTTTGCTCAACTGAATCATCAACATATTCTTCCAACAATGGGGCTTCTTCTTCATATTGACCGTCTTCCAAAATAAGTATTTCTAAATTTTCATCTCCATAAAATTCTTCCAAATCATTGATAACTTGCATGAATTCAAAATCAAGAGGCACACTTTTTTTCAAACGCCCCAAAATCTGCAATTGCATTGTTTCGTCTGCTTTAACATCTTCCAAAAAAGTTCCCAGTTGCAACACCGCTCGCTCCTTTAAATTCAAAACCAAAACATTTAACTGGTACAAAGTGTCTGTATAAACCGCCTCCACTTGATCCCGCAATCCTACGCTCGCTTCATTGTCCTCACCCAAACCATCCAGCTCCGCCACAATCATTTTAAGCACTAGTAGATCGCGCAACTTTTGATCCAAAATTTCAAAAATCACTTGTTTGCGCGACTCCATCGGCAACTCCGCCAATCCAGCCAAAACATCACTCAATCCAGTCTGATAATCTTGCAATGACTGCTCCGCCAAATCATAAGCTCCAATTTGAATAAAATCCAAAGCCAAGCCCAAACGATCAGCCGTAGTTTCTAAATTAATTACTTGTTTCTCGGCCTCGTCATTAATAACTAGCACCGCGGTTTCTTCCACTAAATCTCGTACTTCCTGAATAGAATCATTCACCAAAAATCCTTCCATCATCTTTTTATTCTCTTGCAATACCGCCCGTACTTCTTGTTCATAAGCTGGCACGTCTTCAGATAAACCAACCAAAGTTTCTTGATAATTTAATAACATTTTCTGGGCTGCCTCCTTATCACCTTGGCGCATCAAAACCGTGGCCTCAGAAAATCTCTGCTCAGCTACCGCTAAATTAGCTTCTACACTATTTTCATCACCAAAACTAAATAACAATCTAAGCTCCTCTCCCCCTCTTTCTAAAAAGTACAATGAATCCCCTGGTAAAGTCCCAGCTTGCTGCGTAGTTCTTTCCTCATAAAAACTCTGTAACCGACCCAAATACTTATTGTGATTTTCTAGATTAGTTTGCACCCAAACATCATCGGTTTTCAAAACTTCCACATTCTCTATCTGCTCAATCACTAAATCTCCATTCAATTCCATCATTAAATTAGGACCAAGCGTCCCTTCCCGAGTTACTCCCGCGGTACTAACCGCAAAATCCACTAAATTAGAAAAAACGCGCAGTTCTGTTTTTTCCGGAGAAACAAAAACATCAAAATTCGCTTTTCGATTCACCGTAAAATCTCCTTTTTCCGTAGAAACATTAAACAAAGAAGATGTTGGAGACAAATTTATAACCTGTGCAAAAGTTCTTCCCTCCAAAACATCTACCTCAATCGAAGTACTAGCCTCGTTTTCCGGATCAACCCAAAGTTGAGTTATCTCTACAATTGTATTTGGTCCCAAAGTAAGCAAACTATCATCCACAAACATCACATCCATCCATCCATCACCCTCGGTAATTAAACGATCTCCTTCCTTAACCAAAAACCCATTTTCTAAACCTAGTGGCCTTCCCTCTCTTTCCACAAAAACTGTACCTCGCACCGCATCCACCTGACTAACTTTAGCCGCTGAAACCTGTGGCATTTGCATAAAATAACCAAAAGTCCCAGTTACGAAAATTGAACAAGTTACCACTGTGGCCCACAACCGACGTTTAGCCAATAATTCCCCAAAAAGATCCTTAAGCCAGAGCCGCTGGGTTCGCAAAGTAAACATATCTACCAAATCTTCACGCGCGTTCTTTTTAAAAGCAGGTGAAGGCATGGCTGTTAATTGAAGTTTTTCTAATTGCTCAGCTAACTGCTCAAAACCAATTTCTTCCCTGGCCATAGCTTCATCAATACGATTAATAACGCGCTTTTTCATCGCGTTTTTTCTCGTAGGATTTAAAGGGGCTTTTCTTTTCGCCACCTCCCGAAGCTTTTGCTCCAGAATATCCAATCGATGTTTACGGGTAAGCCAGGAAATCATAGTGCACTATTTAAAACGAAGATTTAAGGTTAAGTGTTACGCGGAGACATCCCTTTTTTTTCTAGGATGACACGAAGAGCTTTCAAAGCTCGGTATTGAAGGATCCTAATATTGCCCTCTGTTCGATCCATTACTTCGGCAATTTCTTTATTACTAAAACTACTCAAAAATTTAAGAACTAAAACCTGTTGATAAGGTTCTTTAAGTTCTAAAAGTGCCTCGCGCACCTGGGTTTGATTAAGGCGTTGTGAGGCCCAGTCCGCGGGGTCATCATCAGATTGGCTAACATGTTGCGGCAACCGTTCCCGCAAAGAAATATGCTTTCGATGAAAACGATAATGGTCCACTACCAAATTATGAGCAATTCGAAAAAGCCAAGCCGAAAAAGGATGTTTCCCCGGGGTGTATTTATCAATATTTTCCCAAACTCTTACAAAAATATTTTCAGTAATATCCTCTACTTCTTCCTGACTAACTCGGTAATAGACATATCGATACACCGAATCAATATAAAGGTCATAAATACCTCCAAATGCTTCGGCATCTCCATTTTGGCAAGCCGCAACTAGTCGTTGAACTTCCACCTCATCCGGTTTTTTAGAACCCCCACGCGGAGGATCTCCAGTCGAGTGTTTAATCATAAAAACAAAAAATAGGCCTAGGTCACGATTGTTGCATAAATCTGGAGAACAGGGAAGGGGTTTCCCTTGCAATCTCATGCTACAATACGATCGTAATATCAAAAATTTAACAAATTTTTAATGAACAATATGATTATTGGCCAATCTGGAGGGCCAACCCGCGTCATTAACCAAAGCCTAGTTGGCGCTATTTTAGAAGCAAAAACACACACTGATATTGGAGAAATCTACGGGGTGAAATACGGAATTACTGGTGTTTTTGATGAACAATTTATAGATTTGCGTAAAATTTCTGATGAAAAACTAGAAACTATTGCCGGAACTCCTGGTTCTGCACTGGGATCTTGCCGTCATAAGCCTACCCCCGAAGATTGCGAACGAATTTTTGAAGTTTTTAAAAAATACGGCATTAAATATTACTTTTATATTGGCGGAAACGACACCGCCGAAACCGCGCATATTATTAGTGAAATAGCCGCAGAAAAGGGTTATGACTTCAAAGCCTTTCACATCCCCAAAACAATTGACAATGATTTACAAATAACAGATCACTGCCCGGGCTATCCTAGTGCTGCTAAATACGTGGCTGAGTGCTTTTTAGGAAACGAACTAGATAACCGATCTTTAAAAGGTGTAAAAATTGACGTGGTTATGGGCCGGCATGCCGGTTGGCTCACCGCCGCGAGCGCCCTCGCGAAATTCCAGGAAGATGCCGGCCCCCATCTCATTTACCTCCCCGAAGCTCCCAAATCATTAGAAGAAATCACCACCGAAATCGATGCTACCGTTGATAAATACGGTCGCTGTGTAGTCGCTGTATCCGAAGGCATCAAAGACGAAACCGGTGAATTACTAGCCAAAAAATTCAGCAAAGAAACTGATTCCCACGGCAACATTCAACTTTCCGGAACTGGTGCTTTAGGCGATCTTCTAGCTGATCACATCAAGAAAAACTCCAAACACGATGGCTTGCGCGTACGCACCGACACTTTGGGTTATGCTCAACGCTCCTATGCCGGCAGTGTCAGCCAGGTAGATGCCCAAGAAGCCCGCCTTGTCGGCGCCGAAGCAGTTAAATTTGCCATGAGTGATGCTAAATCTGGCTCGATTTATATAGAACGCACTAGTAACTCCCCTTACGCTTCCGAAATAAAATTAACTGAACTCAAAAACGTGGCCAAAGTCACCAAAGACATGCCACGTGATTTTATTAACGACGCTGGCAATGGGGTTACCGAAAAGTTCTTAGAATATGCAGCGCCTTTAGTTGGTGAAATCACTCCAGTTGCTACTCTATTTTAAATACCATTCCAAAGATTTTTTTAGGCCCTCTTCGATGCCTACTTGCGGGTCATAATCTAACGCCTCTTTGGCTTGCGCTACATCAGCGATAAACCGAATTACTTCGCCAATTCGACTTTCCTCTACCGAAATTTCACTCTCACTCTTGAGTAATTCCTTTAACCTTTCTGCCAAAAACAAAATCGACGTTCCTTTTCCAAACGCTAAATTAAAAACTCGATTCTTAACTTCATCAAACCGTTCCAAACTAGAAACAATCCCACTCACCGTGTCATCAATATAAGTAAAATCTAACAATTTATCTTTTCCAAACACCACAATTGGCTCGTTTTTCTGCAATTTCCGAATAAACAACGGAATCACCCGATCACTCTGATCATATTTTCCATATACATTAGAAAAACGATAAATCAAAAACTCTAAACCATAACACTGACTATAAGAATGCACCAATGCCTCCCCCGTAATTTTCGAAGCCGTATATGGACTCTCACAATTTTTCACATAAGACTCATCTTCATTATGAATTTCTTTTTCTGAATTCCCATAAACCTCGCGAGAGGAAGCAAAACACAGTTTAGGAATCTTTTTCTGACGAACTGTTTCCAGAATATTAAAAACCGTCAACATGTTATCCATGGCTAGCTGCGGCTCTACCACTAAATCATAAACCCGCGCATTCGCCGCCAAATGCACCACAATATCAATGTCAGCTGGCACCGCCTGCAAAGTCGCTTCCAAATCTCTTAAATCCACATCCAAAGTCTTATCATTCAAACTTTCATTCCATTCATTTTTCACAAAATCCAAACCCACCACTTCATGCTCCAGCCCTAATAATCGTTCCATTAGGCTGGTCCCAATCATTCCGCTGGATCCAGTAATAAGTATTTTCATGACTCTTACGATACCACATAGAGGATCTATATGTTAAAGTTTTGACATGAATAAATATTCTAAGGGTGTCTTAACTGGCGTCCTCTCCGTCCTCTTCCTCTCTTCCTACTCTATTTTTGGGAAAATTCTTTTAGAAAACCTAGCCCCCGAAACTGTCGCTGGCCTGGCTCAAACTTTATCCGTTATAACTATTCTGCTTTGTTTTGGCTTTCTGCCAGAAATTAAAAAAATCCATCGCTTACCAAGAAAAACCTTGTTTTATCTTTTTCTTGTCGCTTTTTTAGCCGGAGCAGTTGCCCCTTTACTTTTTTTAAAAGGCCTACTTCTCACTACTGCTACCAACTCTATCATCATCGGCCGCATAGAAGTTGTTTTTGTAGGAATCATTTCTTTTCTTTGGTTACGAGAGAAAATCACTAAAAATCAAATTGGTGGAATTGCACTCATGTTTATTGGAATGCTTTTGATTGCCACCCAAAACTTTGCCATTGGTTTTAATTTTAATCACGGAGATATTCTTATTATGGGCAGTGCTCTTGTCTGGGCCCTAGCCACGGTTATTTTCAAAAAAAACCTTCACCACATGTCTCCCGAACTAGTGGTTTTAATTCGAAACTTCACGGGCGCTATCTGTATGTTTTTCGTTATTCCACTTATTTTAAATGTTGAGCACACTGTTAATCTTACTTTATTAGATCAAAACATTCTTATCCCATTAGTACTATTTGCACTTCTCACCATTGTTTTTGGTCAAATGCTTTGGTACAAAACTTTAGACTTAATCCCAGCCACAGTGGCTTCCTCTATCGGGTTACTGGGACCTTTATTTGGTGTAATTTTAGCGGTCACAATTCTTAAAGAAAATCTTTATTCCTATCATTTAATTGGTGGTATTTTCATTTTAATCGGCTTAGCCCTTACTGTTCTTCACCATCAAAAACACCCTCACCATCATAAGTTACAAAAAACCAAACACTGGACTCATTAAATCTCTACTCCGCCGAAATCCAACGAATCAAGTCACTAACGCGTGAAATATAACCCCATTCATTGTCGTACCAAACTATGATTTGAGCGGTTTTACCATTCACAACTTTTGTAGAAAGAAGATCAACAATACAAGAACGGGTGTCACCTTTATAATCAATGGAAACCAATGGTTCACTGGAAGTTCCCAAAACACCCATTAATTCCTCACTCTCAGCCTTCAGAAAAGCTTCATTAATTTCATCAACTGTCACTTTCCGATCAAAAGTAACCGCCATATCCAAACAAGACACACAAAGTGTTGGTACTCGGAAAGCCATACCACAAACTTTCCCGTCTAATTCTGGGAGAACCTGTGAAATAGCCGCCATGGCACCAGTTGTAGTTGGGATTACGGAAGACATGGTTGCTCGAGCCCGACGAAAATCACCAGAGCTGGAATTATCAAGTAAATTCTGAGTATAAGTTAAGGCGTGAATACTAGTGACCACAGCATTATTAACCCCAAAATTTTCCACCAAAACTTTCATGGTCGGAGCCAAACAGTTAGTTGTACAAGAAGCATTTGAAACCACACTGTAATTATTGGGGTCGTAATCCTTGTGATTAACTCCCATCACCAAAGTTTGAACTGTTTCATCTTTGCACGGGGCCGTAATTAACACTTTTTTAGCGCCACTTTTCATATGACGCTTAGCGTCTCCCTGTTTAGTGAATTTACCAGTCGATTCAATTACTACATCAACATCCAAATCACCCCAAGGTACATTTTCGGGATCTTTTTCTTGAAAAACTTTTACAATTTCATTGTTTACCTTCAAATCCTTCCCTTCAACCGAAACTTCCGCATCAAGTGTTCCGTAAACTGAATCACGCTTGAGCAAAAGGGCATGTGAATCTGCGCCAGCCCGACTATTAATAGCCACTATCTTTATATCATCAGAAACAATAGCTTGACGGTGGACTCCTCGACCAATACGACCATATCCATTAATACCTACGCGAATCATTTTGAATGAAGTTAAAGAGTTAAAAAAACTAAAGATTTAAGAAATCAAGCATTTCAACATAATATTGCGCCTTATCCGCACTGTTAAACGCCTCTGTCATCATCATAGCAATGTGATCGGTCATTTCCTCTACTGCAGCGGTATGATCAAGCTGATCAAATTCTTCCTCAAACAACATATAAACCTTTCGGCGGGGACGACCCATCTCTTCGCCCTTAGCATCCATTCGATCTAACAGTTCTTGTGGGGTGTGTTTAAAGAAAATGTTTTGAATACTCGTAGCGTAATTAATTTTACGCGCCCCATTATTTACCAAAATTTGAAATTGTTCTGGTTTAAGACCACTTCCCCCGTGCATAACTGGATAAGCCCCAAGCGGACGAATTGAATCGGCAATTTCTTTAAGACGATCATAACCAATTCTTGGATTTTCTTCCTTATAAATACCGTGTTGATTCCCAATAAAACAAGATGCTCCAGTTCCACCAGTTTCCGCCATCAATTTATGCATATCATCAACTTTGGAATAATAATTTTCCACATCAGCTGCTACTTTTTCAGCCTCTTCAGATCCAACCGAATGAACCACTCCTTCTTCAACCTCTAAATCAACACCTAATGGATAAATTTTCTTTGCTATCTCCTGACATCCCGCAATATTTCCTTCGAGAGAAAGCTTAGAAAGATCAATCAAAATAGAAGTGAAACCAGCCTCAATAGAACGCTGAGTGCAACCCTCTGTGTCTTTTTGAACATGATCGTGATGCAAACCAACCGGCACGGAATAACCATATTTATCAATCATTTCTTGAATAATCTCGTGTGCAAAATCGGATAAACGTTCTGGCAACATATTGCAGTAAGAAGTTTCACTTTCCGCAATCTCCAAAATCACCGGAGACTTTGTTTTCCAAGCTGCCTCAAGTGTGGCCCTCATAATGTATTTATTGCGTTGGTTAATCGCCACTACCCCAAAATTATGTTTGTCAGCAACAGACATCATTTGGCGCAAATTAATAGCGTGAAAACCAGATGGCAAAACGCGTAGGTGGGGATTGTTTTGTTTATTCAGTTCAGCGAGTTCAGGGAGATCCATAATCCTCTGGGTTAAAAATTAGCGCCCTGAGAATACTGCGATTGCGGGGAAAAATCAACTGAACACCAAGACCTTGACAAGCCTTACCCATTTTTTACATTTTTACAGAGAAAAATTCACCCCCGGGGGTGAATCCTAATCTGAAAATCTGTGCACACGCACATGTTATAATTTAAAAAATAACTATCAAAAAGCGTGAGTGAATTTTGTTAAGGTTTTCTGGAACAGAAAATCGTCAAGCACACAACGAGCCGCAAACACCCACGGGTCTTGTGGGTCCCGGGGTGGCTTGCGGCGGAGTTTAGCGGAACAAAATTCACGAACAACCGCTGAAGGGAAAAGGGGTACATGGGGGAAAACCGCAGGTTTGTCCCCATGCACAAATAGCCCAAATCCCCCTACGGACCCACGAGGGAGATTTGGATGGCTTATTCCTAACCCATGGAATAATGAAACAAAGTCAGTGGCCTAATGGCCCTCTTAGTTAGCACTCGCAAACCCAGAAACACTTTCTAGGTAATACACATCTTGAGGTTTAACCATATTTTGAACTAACTGATGCCCTTCAATGGTTTTCATTGAACGAGCTTGCAGAATCAACATGTCATTAATTTCACCATCTTGAACTAAATCTTGATGTTCACTTTCCAACTTATTAATCTCATATCCTTTAGTAGACATGGCATTTAAATGCGTCAAAGAAAGAAGCCCCATCATCGCAATCAAAACCATCATCAAAATTACGGCCACAAGTGGGCCAATACTTAAATTCACCCCTCTTTTAGAGGAGGAATTCGTGGTCATATCGTTTCCTTGCGGATGTGTCAGCATGATGTGGGACATTGGGAGGTTTTAAGGGAGTTTATATTTTTTTGATAGCGCGCAATTTTGCACTACGGCTTCGAGGATTCTCTTGAATCTCAGAATCAAAAGGGACAATCGGCTTTTTAGTAAGAATTTGAAAGGAAGTCTTTCCTGAACATTCACATTGCAGGACTTGTGGCGGACAAATACAGGCTCGAGCCACTTTTTTAAACGCTCTTTTTACTAGGCGATCTTCCAGTGAATGATAAGAAATAATCACTAGTCGCCCACCAGACTTGAGGAGAGAAAGCAAAGGAGGGATGACTTTCTCTAGAACCTCAAGTTCTTGGTTAACTGCAATTCGAAGCGCTTGAAAGACTCGGGTCGCTACCTTTCGCTTATCTGTTGAACTCTTCATAATAGTTCCAACTAAATCAACAAGCTCTGAAGTAACGGTAAATGGTTTCTCCTTCCGTTGCTCAACTATTAAACGAGCAATTTTGGGAGCGTACCGCTCTTCTCCATATTCATAAATGATTTTCTTGAGGTCTGATTCTGGCCAGGTATTAACTATTTGAGCTGCTGTCAGGGTATTAGATTGGCGATCAAATCGCATATCTAGGGGCCCATCTTCCTGGAGAGAAAATCCTCTAGAGGGATCATCTATGTGGGGAGAAGAAAGTCCTAAGTCGAGGAGAATGGCATCGACTTGGTCGATTCCTTCCTCATGAAGCCGATCATGACAATGAACAAAGTTATCATGGAAAAAATTTGTTTGAGCAGAAAACTCTTTAAGACGCTTTTTGGCTTCAGTGAGATTATCTATATCAAGGTCAAAACCATAATATTTCCCAGCTGAACCAATAGCTTTTAAGATGGCTTTTCCATGACCACCTAAGCCTAGCGTTCCATCCACAACTACCTCCCCCTTTCGGAGGTTGAGTTGTGTGAGCGTTTCTTGTAAAAGAACAGGTTTATGATTCACTTTTTTTTCTTATAATGTTCAAAACTTGTGTACAACTTGTGTATAATTTTTTTGAACGCTTGTGTAATCCCAAAATTAAGGATAGAAAGCCCCCTTGTCAATGATTAAAAGTACAAAAAATCCAAATAATAGCTTTAAAAGTACAATTTTTGTGTACACAAACACCTACTAATTAGGCTTATTTGGCTTACTAAAGCCATTTTTCAACGTTCATATAAATTTTATTGCCAAATCACTAAAAAGTCTCCAAATTTAAATAAAATAATGTCCCTTTGCGCCTACTTCGATTCATGATACAACATGGGTTGTTATGGAAACTCACTTACTAAATATTTTACTCACCATTGGTATTGGAATGCTCCCAATTCTTGAAATTAGGGGGGCTCTTCCGATTGCCCTTGGTGCTTTCAAAATGCCTCTTTGGGAAGCTTTTTTGTGGTCAGCTACTGGCAATATTTTAATTGTCGCCATTCTACTTAAATTCCTAAATCCCGTGACAACGTTCTTAATGAAACATTCTAAATTCTTTGATCGTTGGCTTAATAAGCTTTTTCACAAAACTCGTCACAAACATTCCGCTAAATTCAATGAACTTGGGGCCTTAGCTTTAATTACCTTTGTAGCTATCCCTTTACCTATTACTGGAGCTTGGACTGGGTCTTTAGCTGCTTTTTTGTTTGGAGTTAAATTTTGGCCAGCTTTGTTCCTAATTTCCATTGGTGTGTTATGCGCCGGAACACTCGTAACTCTAGGATTTGAATCCATTACGGCTATTATCCACGCTATTTTAAGCTTTACCTAAAGCAAGCCCGCGTACAAATCAAATAAATCACCATGTCGCAAAGTTGTGGCCCGACCTTTTTCAACGTGAATTACAGTAGAAGGCTTATGATGCTCCTTTAAATCCCCCACATCTATTACTAAATCTGGGTCAGCTGTAATTTGTGAAATAGAAAACGGGGTTGGCTGACCATGAAGATTAGCACTTGTAGTTGATAAAGGTGAATTCATAGCCTCTAAAAGCGCAACGGAAACTGGTTCCTCAATAACTCGCAAACCAATACAATCGGCAGTTGAATTTAATGTTTTCGATAAATTATCCTTACGCGGCACCACCAAAGTTAATGGTCCCGGCCAAAACTCCCCAGCCATTCGCACCGCTAAATCACAAAACTCCCCATATTTAAGCGCCTCCTCTAAAGACCTCACCAAAATGCTCACCGGCTTATCTAAAGGCATTTGTTTGGTGTTATAAAGCTTTTTTAACGCTTTTTCATTATTAATGTCCGTGGCCAAGCCATAACAGGTGTCCGTAGGGTGTGCTATGACTCCCCCATTTTTTAAAACAGCAACAGCCTCCTGAATTACTTCTGGGTTCGGCGAACCTGAATCGTATGAGAGGACTTTCATCCTCACCATTATAGCATTATAATGCGCCCTGCGAACTCTTAACTTATAAATTATGAAACCACGCGTAGCTATCAACGGCTTTGGAAGAATTGGACGGAATGTTTTCCGCGCTAATTTAGAGAAACAAACCTGTGACATTGTGGCCATCAATGACTTAGGAGACCTGGAAACCCTGGCCCATTTACTGGAATACGACTCCATGTATGGAATCTTAGATGCCAAAATCGAAGTCACGAGCGATAAACTCATTGTGAACGGCCAAGAAATTCGGGTGCTTTCTGAAAGAGACCCTGAAAAACTCCCTTGGGCCGAAGAAAACATCGACGTGGTCGTAGAATCCACTGGCTTTTTCCGAACCCGTGAAGGTGCCTCCAAGCACCTTCAGGCAGGAGCTAAAAAGGTTGTGGTCAGCGCCCCTGGTAAAGACCTCGACTTAATGGTTGTCCTCGGAGTAAACGATGCTGATTACGACCCAGCTAATCACCACTTAATCTCCAACGCATCCTGCACCACTAACTGCCTCGCGCCAGTTGCCAAAGTGCTGCACGAAGAATTCGGAATCGAGCATGGCCTTATGACCACTACCCACGCCTACACCAACGACCAACGCATCCTAGATTTACCACACAAAGACTTACGCCGCGCTCGCGCTGCTGCGCTTTCCATGATCCCAACCACCACTGGCGCCGCCAAAGCAGTTGCTATGGTCCTACCGGAACTAGACGGCAAATTAAACGGCATGTCCCTACGCGTTCCAACCCCCACTGTTTCCGTAGTAGACCTTGTCGTAACTCTCAACAAATCAGCTACCGCCGAATCTGTGAACGCTGCTCTAAAAGCCGCAGCTGAAGGTCCACTCCAAGGCATCCTTGCTTATTCCGAAAAACCACTTGTTTCTATTGATTACAAAGGCAATCCTCACTCCTCTATTGTCGACTCCCTAGCCACCATGTCCATCGGCGACAACATGGTCAAAATCCTAGCCTGGTATGACAATGAATGGGGTTATTCTTGTCGAATGGTAGATCTGGTTGGGAGGCTTTAAAAGCTTATTTCACAAAAACCTACAAGAAAAACACTTCATCCAGCAACGAGTTGTAAGAAAGACAGAAAAATGGTATAATTAGAAAAATAAATACTAAATAAAACAGTATGTTAAGCCTTTCAGTTGATGATACGCAATTCTCAAAACTTAAAGACACTGGGGAGCTTGAAATCAAATTAAGAGTTAATGCGGTACATCTTCGGATTAACGAAAGCATGAAAATTGTAAGAGGTTTGGCAAGCCCAGAGGAAGAGCAGGTCACAGTAAAGATTGAAGAAATTAAGGCTGCAAGTGATAGAACAAAAGGTAAAACTATAAGAGTCATCCTTGATAGATAAGGAAAGTATTTTTCTATCCATCGTACAACAGGGTATTAGCGGCTCAGCTTTTTACAAAAGCCTCGCCCAAAACATCACCTAACAGCGCATATGCCATTACGCTTTTTGGTCAATCTACTCAAAAGAAGAAGAGTTATAATGATCGGGCATTTCTCTATCTCGTGAAAAAATTACTTCTTCTTTACGCCCAGAAGCGTCATCAATCAAATAGAATCTTGTAACACCATCAGAATCAGTAGCAACTGATTCAATAGTTTTCCCTTCCAAAGGCAATGAACTCATACGAACCGCACGAAAGCCGTTTCCTTCAACTACTTGATGAAAAACATCCCCAGTATCTACAAGAGGTCCTTTTGGCCTACCAGCAACACTAACGTTGATACCGTTACCTACAAGCCTTCTTACTACCGTAGGAGTCAAGCCTGCTCCGTTTAATATTTCATCATCTACCAGGGCTTTCAACGCTTGTTCAAGACGCGCAAGTTCCACATCATCAACTTTAAAAGCCGCCTTTTCCCTTCTTTTGCATTCCTCGCGTTCAATTCTAAGAGCTGGGCTATATTCACCCTCAGTAAAAGTCGAAGGTGAATAGCAATCAGGCATTTTAGATTCTTTCGAGAAAATGACATCCTCTTTTCCACCAGAGGAATCGTTAAGATGAAAAATTACCACGCCATCTGAATTTCGTGTCACATAATCAATTTCCTTACCTGCCAAAGGCAATGAGCTCATTTGAGTCGCTCGGAACGCATCCCCTTCGATTACTTGATGATACGCTTCAAATGTATCAATATATGGTTTGCCTCCTACTACACTTGCTTTAATGCCATATTCTTCTAGCTGTAAAACTAGACCTGGAGCTAAACCTGCGTTAGTAAGTATCTCATCATTAGACATCTGATCTGGAAACGGCTTTCCTCCTTCATTTAATTCTGGTCCGGCCATAATAAAATTGGTTAAATTTAAATCTAATAATTATACCATAAACCTTACCCTGAAGCAATCTATTTACGATCAAAAATCACAGTCAAAAGCATCGCATATGCTGGAATTTCAGCTCTTTGGCATCGCTTATAAAGATAAACCAATAATTTTCATAAACGTCGCACTTATGTTTATTCAAGCTCCTCTATACAGCTAAGTCTCTGCTTGCCTAAAACCTTAACTTTGATTTATAATCCGATGGATAAACCTTTTTTGATATGCATGATTTAATCCCTATAAAATCAAAAAGTGATATTCCCGCCCTCTACCAAAACACACCAATCGGGCTCTTGCTGGAATATCACAATTTAGGCCGCCAAAACGGCTCCTATTCAGAAGCACAGCTCTTAGTTGGGATGTGCATGGATAATCGCAAACGCCTTAACGTCCCAGAGAACTTTGCCTTTATTATTCGCGCTGGTGGCGCCAATTTAAAATACAGCGAATTCAAGGTTTCCTATTCCTTTGGCGTCGAAGGGATTCGTCATATGGCCCTAATTGGACACAACCACTGTGGCATGGTTAATCTGGCCGCCAAAAAACAACAATTCATCAACGGTTTAGTAAAAAACGCTGGCTGGAATCATGGAGCCGCCGAAGAACATTTTAATCACTTTTCCCCAAAATTCGAAATCGGCAATGAAATCGACTTCACCCTTAACGAAACCAAACGACTTCGCCAAAGATATCCAAAAATCATGATAGCGCCACTCATTTATCGTCTTGAAGACAATCTGTTATACTTAATGAAAGATTAACCAAAACAATCATGACTCAATCAAAAGGCGAACTAATCATTAAGGAAAACATAATAAAAAATCTTATTATTGTGATCCTAGCATTTCTATTCTACCCAAACTTACAAAATGCTTTATCTGACATCCCTCCAGAAGCAACCAGTGACCTCCTATTAATAATCAGCATATTGTTAGTAACAGTAAGTTTCGCGAGTTTTGCTTTTACTTATGAAAAAATAAATCTTAAATCAATAGGTTCAAGGATTTTGGCACATAGTGCTACTTTTCTTTTTCTTTTAATCACAGCCCTTCTTCTTGAAGTAATGGTAATAGCAATAGGGCTTGCTTATCCTCCCCTATTTACTATTGCCATAGTTTTTTCTATTCTCCTCTATATGTCGATCATTCTTTACGATTTCTGGGATCTATTCAGGCTGCAATAACATAACTAATCTTCCGAAACCCCACTTTATTATTTTCATACTTTAAAAGATCTAGTGCCTCATCAAGTGAGCACCATTTTTGCTCTGAATGCTCATCCGAAATTACAGACTCTGTCTTTTCATCGACCTGCACCCCAAAAACATACTCCTTCATCCAACCATGGCCCCCATTAGCCTCAAACTCAAAATAATGAAGGTCTTCTAACACTTCCACGTAATTCTCAATCCCAGTTTCTTCCTTCATCTCACGCAAGGCTGTCTCTTTTAAATCTTCTCCTTTTTCTACCCCTCCGGTTACTGGCTGCCAAAATCCTCCCCGATGCAGCTGACGTTTAAGAAGTAAAAACACTGGCTTTTCATCAATGATTTTAAAAATAATAACTTCAACTTGGGCAATTCGTCCGTCACTCATAAAAATTAGGCTTATTTAAATACACCAGCAGTATATACTACGAAGGCGACACATCATTAACCAATTCAAATGATTCCAATTGAATTCCTTAGACAATTCCGCGTTGAAGAGTATGCAATTTTTGATTTTGCAGCCGCCTTTTTACTCATTTTTCTAATCGCCCCCCTACTTTCCAGAATATTTTTAAAACTCAAACTTTCTATCTCCAGAAAAAGCTGGCTGTTTTTTACCTTACCCATCAGCATTTTAGCTCACTTAGCAGTTGGGAAAATCACACCCATGACTAGAGATTTCATTAGCCTGCATGACCATTATTTACTAAAAATATTTATTCTCGGATTACTAATCCTCGGAATGAAAAACATTAAAATAATCAAAAAAACAAACCCTTCTTTAACAACAGAAGACTTAATATCCCGCCTAAAAAAAGCTCAAAAAACTCTAAGCGCCAAAAAAATTGATCTCAAAAAACTAGATATGTGGGGCGACGAAATCGTAGCCGCCTTTAATCGCGCCATCAACTCCCTAGACTTTAAAATCAATATCAAAAAAGAGTTAGAAGCAAAACGCGTCAAACTTAAATCATGGAAACTCAGCTGGGTAAAAACATTTTTTCCCATAAGTTTTAAATACCTTTTAAGCGCTCCTTTTATTTACGGGATGATTATCCCCGGCGTAATTTTTCATTTCGGATTAGAGATTTATCATCAAATCTGTTTTCGCGTTTATGGCATTCCGCGAGTAAAAGCAAAAGACTATTTTGTATACGATCGACACCTGCTCCCCTATCTTAACTGGTTCGAAAAACTAAACTGCATTTACTGCAGCTATTTTAATAACTTGCTCCGCTACGCAACCGAAATCTCCGGACGAACCGAACGATTCTGGTGCCCAGTAAAACATGCCACCCATTTAACCAAACCTCATTCCCAATATGGCAAATTTGCAAACTATTTAGATGCCAAAGATTTTCGCGAAAAGTGGGAGGGATTAAGAGATTTTTCAGATATTGAAAACCCACCAAAATCATGAACCGCCTTATTCTTGCCTCTAAATCTCCCCGAAGAAAAGAAATTCTAGAAAAACTAGGATTAGAATTTGAAATCATTCCGTCTGGTTATAAAGAAAATTTACAAGCCAAAAAAGACCCCGTGGAACTAGCCAAATTTTTAAGCCTCAATAAAGCCAAAGATGTTGCCAACAAAATAAAGGGCAACGCTATTATTATCGCTGCCGATACGTTTATCGTGCTAGAGGGTAAATTTTTAGGGAAACCAAAAGACGATCAAGACGCCAAAAAAATGCTCAATTTTTTGAGTGGCAAAACTCACGAAGTAATAACCGGGATCGCCCTCATCGACACATCCACCAACCAAAAAATCACTGATGTTTCAATTACAAAAGTAACCTTCAAATCCTTATCTTCAAAAGAAATTCAAACATACATTAACACCGGCGAACCTCTCGGAAAAGCCGGGGCCTATGCCATTCAAGAAAAAGGAGCTGTTTTTGTCTCTAATATAAATGGAGACTTTTTTACAGTCATGGGCCTCCCCCTTCACCTTCTAGCGGAGCATCTTAAAAACATGTCCCCGAGCTCTGATTGATTCAAAACCCCAAAAGTGGTATAATAATAAGATTACTATACCTGTTTTTTATGGATCTTCAGGCCTTCATCAATCGCATCAAAAAAACCGTTCTTCTCACCGAAGAAGGTAAAGCTCGTTTTGAATCCGAAGCTGATGAATACTCGCCAGAACTACGCCAAGAATTAATTTCTGCTTTAGAAAAACACGAAAAAAAATTCATCCAAGAGGGAAAAGAATACTTGGCTCAAACAAAACGCGATCAAATAAATAAACAAATGACCGAAATAAAAATCACTCACTCCCAAGAAGAGGACGATGAAAAAACAGCTGCTGAAAAACAATTAAAAACAAACCTCTCAAAAATATAAAAATGCCTGCCCAACACAACGAACATATCGAAGTCGCTGCCGAAATCGCTTTATCGCTCGCCCAAGAAGCAATCGATATCCGTGGCATGCTCTCCCAAATGCCCGGAGCAGAGAATATTTTTGAAAAAGCCCAATCCGCGGCCGCTGAAAATCTGACAAAAATAGTTGATAAATGGTGGGATAAAATTTCTAAATATAATTCTAAAACCGATCCTATTAAATCGCTAGGTGGTGGAGATGGTGGCGGTGAACTCGGCACACCAGAAAATATTGGAATAACTCCCAATAGCGAATTCCAACTCCCAGAAGAAGATCCTGAGTTGCTAGCCTTAATCGAAGCAGCTCCAGGCATTAATGAATACGAAACCATTCTCCTAAAACACATAGACGGTTTAGTTTGTATTTCCGCAGATGTTTTACCCTCTCTAATTCGCCTTCTCCCAGCCATCAAAAGTGGCGATCTAGAAGCTATTGGGGACTCCCAAGATTTCACTGTTTTATTACAAGCCCTGCGTGAAGGAATCATCAAAGATGAAGCGCTACGCACAGATTTAATTGGTTTATTTGGTGATTGGCTTAAACAAGCCTCTACCCAAGCCATTAAAGAACAAACTAACGATAGCATCCCTCCGGAGGTCTTAAACACTTTGGCCTCAGACATCGATCGACTTTTAACTGACCCCGAAAATCAAATTACACTGCTAAATATTATTTTAGATGACAACGTTTTCCCAAAAATACTTTCCGGCGAAGATCTAGACTTAGCCACTGAAGCCAAAATTATAGGCTCACTCGGAGCCAAAGGCTATAGCTTATGGAATTTAAATCATTTACAAACAACTTTAAGCAATTTTTGGGGTGGCATGACCACCGAAGTAACCACTAATCTATTATGGGACAGCCTAACTGGCCCCGAAACCGAAGAAGAAGAAGAAACCACTGATTTAACGGCCTCCATCCCAGACTTCCTTGGCGAACAAGCCAATGCTGATCAAGTAGCGTTATTTTTTGAAGAAAACCAAGACTTACTAGAAGCCGCTGGTGAAGATTTGCCAGTTTTATATTTAGCTGTACGGGCTCTTTTTAATAAAGATTTTGATAACCCAGCCATTAACGCCTTAGCCAACAACGAATCTTTTGGAATTATGCTAACCGCCTTACGGGAATTCACCGACCAAAACTCCGCTTTTCAAGAAGGAGTTTTAGAGGCTAGTGGGAAAGGGATTGTCATGGTCCTTAAATCTTTCGCTCCCGAAAACGAATCTCGAGATTGGGACTCTATTGAAGGCGAAATCAACGGCTTAATCGCGGCTAGTCCAGAACTACAAAATGACTATTTAGATTTTGTGTTTTTGCAATTTGACAAAGGTTCATTTGTTGAGGCTTTACAAGGAAATATCGATCCCCTTCAACTAGCTGGCGAAACTCTTAGCATTCCTTTTATTCGCAATTTAACCAATCAACTAGGCAACCGAGAACAAACCCCTAATTTAAGAACCCTCTTAACTGAAACCGGAATCCACGCTGGCCTTAGTCTGCTTGGAGAAGAAATGCAAGAAAACGAAGACTGGCCAATTCTAGAAGCAGAATTAAGACAATTAGCCGAAAACCCTGAATTACAAGACGCCTTTTTTGGACTCTTAAAAGAAGGTAATTCCACCGAATTACTCACCGGCTTCCAAAAAATAATGGCTGGCGATTATCTTGACGGAGCCAGCACCCTACTTAGCAACCAAAACATTCAAATAATTCTTAGTGAACTACGCGAATTTGTCCGCGAAACTGACAAAACTGAAGAATTTTTACTCAACATCGCGATTGTTAACTTAGGTGACTATTTAAATGACGTTTATCCGCAAATGGCCAATAGCGCCTTAACCGAAAGCCTACGCCAAATTGTAGTTGGAAATGATGTAATGCGAGAAAACATACTACAACTCGCCTTAAATCCGTACAAAATAAATCAAGTTATAGAGATTACAAGAAACATCACACCAGAAAATTTAGAAGAAACCGTTATCGCCCTTCGAGACATTCCCGAACTAAACGCTATTTTAGATAATCTACCTGACATCCTAGCCTCAGACCAGGGTCCCAGCGTAGTTATAAAAGAAAACATCACTAAAGTTGCCTTAAATTTTGCCACTCAAAATATTCCAATTCTACAAACCCCCGAGGGACAAGAACTTCTCCAAACAATTCGCCCCCAAATCACCACCTTTTTGCGTGACTCTGACGTCTTACAAACAGGAGTGGCTTTTGGGACAACTCCCGAAGGAGCCCAAGTCATCGAACAAATCCTAGCCAACCTAAACAATCCTCAACAAATTTTTTCAATCATTGAATCCGTCCCCGAATTAAAAGCCATCACCGAACAAACTTTAAATTTTGTTAAAACCAACACCGAAACCCAATATGCTTTTTTAGATTATGTTTGTGAATTAGATGAAAGATTTAACCCCGCCAAAGAATTCTTTGAAAGAAAACCCGAAGCCCTCCAATCTTTGATGGACCTAGCCTGCGACATAGAAAATTTCGATGAATTCATTACTATTTTAGAACCAATTATCACCGAAAAAGAAGTTTCCTCAGAATTTATAACCAGCATTAACACTCTTGCCGCCTACCCTGGCCTTCAATCTTTTATTGATGCCTTTGCACACGATTTTCAAGAAAATCCTGATGCCTGGCAAGACACTATTGCGGCTGGCACTGAATTAATCATGGGCAGCCTTAAAGAAATAGTCACAGAGCAAGTTGTTGATTCTTTTGGATCCGCCTGCTTACCACAAATAAATCAGGCTCTAGATCGCGTCGAAGCAGCCTTAACCAGCAATATAGAAATCCAAACTCAAGTAGTTAATTTTCTTAATAAACCCGGAAATCTCACTATAGCCACTAGTTTATTCGAAGAATTAAACCAAGACGAAATAAATCCCGTAAAAATTATTAATTTAATGGGAAGCAGCGAGGAATTAATAACCGTTTTAGATCTTACTACTGACGTCCTTTTTTCAGACCCCGAATTTAGAACTTCTTTTACGGCTGTCGCAACTACTTACCTAGACAATTTAGACACCATTTTAGCAACCAATGATTCTGACAGTTCTTCCAATGTGGACATTGAAGCCATCTTTGACGCCTTAATGGCCAATGAAGATTTAAAATCTGTTTTAGATGGCGCTATTTCTGAAGTTGCCAGCGATGAATGGGACGAATCACGAGAAGAACTTTTCACGCACGGCACCGAAGCCATGCTGGAAATCACCCGTTCCCTCATGGAAAAAAATCATATTCACTTTGACAGTGAAAAATGGGGAACTATCAGTAATCGTTTAAGCACTTTTATGGGCTCAAACGACGCGGTCCAGCAAGCCATCCTTCATTTAGCCACAGATCTAGAAACCATGAAGGCCCTTCTAAATTTCAGCCTAGAAAGTGATTTTTCAATTCTTGACCATCCCGATATAAAAATTATCATCGAAGAAATTGGAAATTTCTTTACCCAAGATGCGGAGACTTGGGATTTAACAAAAAACACTGTTTTTGACGCGGTTTACGACAAATATTCGCAAGACGAAGAATATAAAGATTTTCTTCCAGAAAAGAAAAAAGAAAAATACCGAGCCGCTATAATCAATGATTTAGAACCCGGAATTTTTAATGCTGATAAATTAATCACTGTTGGCGAAAAAGGCGCCGAAATACTAGAAAAACCCAACACCTTTAGAATAGCTACTCGAGGCCCAAAAATAGCCCAAGTCCTCGAATTATCAGTAGGAAAAATTTTACGAGCTTATGTTTAATCCTGCTTCTCCATACTAAAGGCCCCACTCTGGCCGGTACTAAAATAAAAAGTTCCACTCGCATAAGGCTTAGACCCATCAATATTTATAGCCCCTGAAAAACTCGAACTAAGATCATGTGCCTCAATGCCTAATTCTTGGCCATTCATTATCGTGTAACTAGCAGAAGCATCCTTTGCTTCCAAAACCTCACCCCCTACATACGACCGTATCGTATCGATTTGACCTAAATAATAACCCACCATTTTTGAGGCTGGATGAATATAAAGCTCACTCACCACCGGCATTCCTTCAACATCAAGTGTCATCACCCAATTTCCTTGAAAAGCTTCTACCACGGCTAACTCATCAACTCCTTCTTCCTCCTCTTCTTCTTGATCTTCATCCGTAACCGCATTTTCAACAAAAAAGTCTATCTCCGCCATCAAAGGGTCTTCCGCTACTTCCTCTAATTCCTCGGGATTTGGAACCATTTCATATAACTCCTCCCATCCAAACAAAAAACAACCATTCAACACAAACATCATTCCCAAAATAAGACTTATAGAAATAATTCGTTTACTCATATTAAGCTTAGTTAAAAATTATCTTTAATAAAGATAACCTAATCTAACCTCGTGAAGCAATCCTTGCTCGAATTTCTTCTCTCACAGGAAAAAAATCATCAGCTGCCGCGATAACCTTCATCACATCTGTTGTACCAGCAATTACTTCCCTAACTGGGTCATCTTCACCAAATTCAAATCCACTCCATCTTGCTGGAGGATCAAACAAATTATCAACTTGCAAAAAATGCATTAAACCCTCAGTATCTCGATCATCAACACGCTGTAAAATTAAGACCCCACCCTCTCTTCTTGGAGAATCTTGGGGAGTTAATTTTTCCCAAGTTGTTCCTTGGGGAGTAGTGATTTCTTCGCGGTCATACTCAGGACCTTCAAACGTAAATTCGCTCATAGTGGGGTGGTTTAAGAAAAGGAAACTAAACTACCGCAAAATTACTGATTGAGCAAGAACACCTATGCTACAATTCCAAACATGAACCCTTTCATCTACTACATCGTCCTCATTACTTTGTTTGACTTAGCCGGCACAATTTGCGCCAAATATTATAGTCTACACAAACACCCAGGCTTCCTAATTGCAACAGTGCTGTTTTTTGGTGGGGCTGGTTTTGTTTTTGCTAAATCACTCAAGTACGAAGGCATGGCCATTACCAATGTTTTATGGATCGCTTTATCGATTATTATTGTTACTTTGATTGGCTATTTTGCGTTTAAAGAAGAAATCGCCATTATTCAATTAATTGGAATTGGAGTGATATTGATAGGATTAATTTTAGTAAATTTAAAACTATGAAATTCAAAAAAAACCTTTTAATTTTTAGCGGCTGGCTACTTATTCTCGCTGGCTATGTTACTTATAAACTCAAAAACCCATCCATCCTTTGTTGGGATGGTGTTGATGAAGATCCCGTAACTGGCGAATTAATTAAAGTTGGAGGCTGTGAACCAGAATACGACATTGCTTTACAAATGTTGATTCTGCCAATTACAATTTGGGTAGGAATATTAATCACATTACTAATTCTTAAACATTACTATGTCAGACAAAAAACTAGATAACATTCGGATTGAAAGCTTTACCAAACTCATCTCCCCTAGTGAAATACGTAAACAAATCCCCCTTTCCCCCCAAGCCACCGAAACCATTGATAAAGGTCGAAGTGATTTCTGCAGTATTTTAAACAATGAAGATAATCGTTTTGTTGTTATTGTCGGACCCTGTTCAATTCATGACCCCAAAGCCGCGATTGAATACGCTGAAAAACTCCAAAAACTAAACGAAGAATTAAGTGATAAATTACTTATTATGATGCGGGTTTATTTTGAAAAACCTCGTACCACAACAGGTTGGAAAGGCTTTATAAACGATCCTTTCCTAAACAAAACCTGCGACATGGAAGCTGGCATTAAATTAGCAAGACAATTACTCGTTGATATTGCGGACTTAGGCCTGCCTACAGCCACCGAATTACTAGACCCCATTACGGCTGCCTACATCGGTGAAATGGTTTCTTGGGCCGCAATTGGCGCTCGGACTACTGAATCCCAAACTCATCGTCAAATGACTAGTGGACTATCTGCTCCTATCGGATTCAAAAACAACAGCGATGGTAATTTAGACATTGCTGTAAACGCCATGAAATCTGCCAAAAGTTCACACAGTTTCTTAGGAATCGATGATGAAGGAAATTGTTCTATTCTCAAAACCAAGGGAAATCATGCCACGCATATTATTTTAAGAGGAGGAAATGGTCGCCCTAATTACCACCGTGAAGACATCGAAGAATGCGAAGCCAAATTAAAAAAGAGCGAATCCCAACTCAAAATCATGGTGGATTGTAGCCATGAAAATTCTGGGAAAAATCATGAAAAACAACACTTTGTAATAAAGGATATAATCGCCCAAAAACAGGAAGGTAACCAAAGCATTTTTGGTCTAATGATTGAAAGCAATTTAGGCCCGGGAAATCAAAAAATCACTGAAAATATTGATGATTTAGAATATGGTGTGTCTGTCACAGACGCCTGTATTGGTTGGGAAGAAACCGAGGATTTGCTACGACAATTGCACAAAACCTTTTAAACGCTTTAATTGCGTTATTGACAAAATCCACCATAAAGCGTATTCATAAGTCCATCATTCATCCCCTTGTGATATCGCAACAATAGGCACCCCACCCGAAATTTCAGATGAAGACAAAGAAGCTTATTTTGAAGAATGGAAAGCCGCTTATGCAAAAGCTCATCAACTTTTTGCAGATATAATAGATGTTTTAAAAACAAAACATCCCTCAGATTTAGATGATTACTTAAGCGCCTATGAAACCACCACAAGAGAAATCAGCCAAAAAATTCGCACCATAATAACACTTCAAGTAAGAGACCGTCTTCAAGACCTAATCCCTTCCCATATCTCACCTGAGTTCACAGATGACCTGATTCGCAATTTAGCAGGCACCATAATGCGCCAACACTGCACCTATCATCCCCTTCTAGGATCAACACCAAATTTTCGAGTTCATTCACTTATTGATCTCCCCGGCGAAGCATCTATTATTAAAATCCTCGAAGAAACTCTCGAAAAAATTCAAGCCTCAATTGCCAAAATCCCATAAGCACTCTATAATTCGCAGTGCTAATTAGTCTATTTTTATGCTGCCAATTGATCCAAGAAAGGAAAAAATCTTAAACGCCATTATTCAACATTTTATTGGCACAGCTGAGCCAGTCGGTTCTAAAACCGTGCTTATTAAATACAATTTAAGCGTTAGTCCGGCCACTATTCGCAATGATATGGCTTTTTTAGAAAACGAAGGCTTGATTTCCCAACCTCATACTTCAGCCGGACGCATCCCCACAGAAAAAGGCTATCGAATGTATGTTGAAAAGCTAGCTGACTACAAAAAAGCCGAACGCTTAGCTAAAGAAAATCTCAAAAAATTAAGAGTTGATCTAAAAAAACGCCGTGCTCAACAACAAGTTTACGAGGCAGTTTCTATTCTGGCTCAAGCCATGCCTAATATTAGCTTTGCCAGCATTCCTGAAAATCGCCGCACCTTTTATTTAGGTGTTTCCAACATGCTGCGCCAACCAGAATTTTTAAATAGTCCTATTAACGCTAGTCAAGTTATGGAAGTTTTAGAAGAAGGTGTTCATTTACTCAAAACCCTTGATCAACTTGAACTAGATGACCAGCCACATATTTTCATTGGCAAAGAAAATATCCTCCCCCAAATGGAAAGCTGCAGTTTAATTGTATCTAAATACAACATAGATGGATTTGAAGGTTATCTTGGTTTACTTGGCCCAACTCGTATGCCTTATGCCTTTAATTTCGCCACTCTAAAAGAAGTCTTAAAAATGCTCCAAAATGACCAATAAAAAAGATGATTCCAAAAAACTAACTGGGATCGAAAAAGATCTTGAACTTACTAAAAAAGCCCTCATTCAAGCTGAGGAAGAATTAGCCGAAATGACTGAAACCGCCAAAAGAACTGCCGCGGATTTACAAAACTTTCGTCGCCGTTCCGAAGAAGAACGTGGAAATTTGGCGCTTTATGCCAATTTACAATTTTTACAAGGAATTTTCCCAATTATCGATAACTTCCAACTCGCTTTCCAACATATTCCCGAAGATCTTAGCGAAAACGAATGGGTCAAAGGTGTTTATTCAATTGAAAAACAATTTATGAACACTTTAGCGGGACTAGGACTACAAGAAATTCCGTGTGAAATAGGCTCCCCTTTTGATCCCAATCAACACGAGGCTCTCCTACAAGGCCCAGGCGAAAAAGACACCATCATCGAATGTTTTGAAAAAGGCTACCAATTTAAAGATCAAGTTGTCAGACCAGCCAAGGTTAAGGTTGGGGACGGGAGCTAATTACCTCTAACATCCTTTTTTGTTGTGCTAAATGGCCGTGCTGAGCCTCGGCGTTTACGTATGTAATACCATTTTGCCCACAATAAACAGACAGTGAACCATCATCGGTCATTCGACTATTATCTTGCAAAACCACATTCATTCCCGCTGCTTTCAAATAATCAAACACCGCCCGATCAGTCACATAAAAAAAATCATCTAAATCCCCTCCCCTACTAAAAACTAATTCAGCATCACTTTCGTACTGCCCCCCATCTTGATAACTCTTTAAAGAATACCGATTATCAGTATTATTATGAACAGCAACTAATGTTCTTTCTGGCGAAGCCAACGAAAAATCCGCAATAAAACCATTTGCAAAATTTCTAATAAGGCGAAGCGCCTCCTCTTTATATGTCATTCCTCGATAATCAGCTGTTTTTTGACGCAAAGACGCGGCGGCCCCCACATCTGTAAACATCCTATTTGGATCAATGGTATAAACTTCACCATGAATTTCAAAATCCAAATTCCGATCACCAGTATGACGAAGTTCAATTAAACGCCCGCCTTGACTATCCACAACATCCCGCGCCGCATTTGCCGCGGTATCTTCGTTATCATGCATATTAAAAAAAGTCAGTGAAGAACCTGGCTTTTCATACATCACCACCTTAATTCGCGTCTCTCCAATCATATACGTAATTTCCACCTCTTTAGCCTCTACCTCCTCAGTAGTTTCACCCACTGTTAAAGCAGCATCAATTTCACGTCCTTCCTTTTCTCGGAAAGAATCAAACTGTTCATGACTAGGCGCAAATCCCATTTTATTTTTGTTAAATCTAATAATTATACCCCATTTAACCTCTACTTACAATTTATATATTTTTAAAAATTAGTCTTGACGCCTGATTTTTAGCACTCTATAATTATGAGTGCTAACGCACATATAATAAATCTTTAAACACTTTATTAATTATGGGAAAAATTATTGGAATCGATTTAGGAACAACTAATTCCTGTATGGCAGTCATGGAAGGAGGTGAACCAACGGTAATCTCAAATTCCGAAGGTCAACGCACTACTCCATCTATTGTCGCTTACAAAGACGGCGAACGCTTAGTCGGTATTACCGCTAAGCGCCAAGCTGTTACTAACGCTGAAAACACTGTTTTCTCTACCAAACGTTTAATTGGACGCCAACTAGACGAAGTAGAACAAATGGTAAAACGCATGCCTTTCAAAATTGTTAAAGGAGGCAAAGGCGAAGCAGACGTGGACTTTAACGGCAAAAAACACCAACCAGCCGAGATTTCCGCTATGGTTCTTCAAAAGCTCAAAGCTGATGCCGAGAAATACCTTGGCCAAGAGGTTACAGAAGCCGTTATTACGGTACCAGCTTATTTTAACGACTCGCAACGTCAAGCTACTAAAGATGCTGGGAAAATCGCTGGTCTCGAAGTTAAACGTATTATTAACGAACCAACTGCCGCGGCTCTTGCCTACGGCTTAGACAAAAAAGGAGCTGACAAAAAAATCGCTGTTTTTGACCTAGGTGGTGGAACTTTTGATATTTCCATCCTAGATTTAGGTGATGGTGTTTTCGAAGTTCTTGCTACCAACGGTGACACTCAACTTGGTGGTGATGATTTTGACGAAGTGATCTTAGAATGGCTAGTCAAAGAATTCAAAAAAGACCAAGGAATTGACCTTAAAGAAGACAAAATGGCGCTTCAACGCTTAAAAGAAGCTGCTGAAAAAGCCAAAATTGAACTTTCTTCTACTCACGAAACTGACATTAACTTACCGTTCGTTACCGCTGATAAAAGTGGGCCTAAGCACATGAATCTCAAATTAAATCGCGCTAAACTCGAAGATTTAATTGCTGAGTTACTCGAAAAAACCGTAGAACCTTGTCGCAAAGCTATGGATGATGCCAAAACTTATGCCAGCGACATTGATGAAGTAATTTTGGTTGGCGGAATGACTCGGATGCCGATTGTTCAAGCCAAGGTAAAAGACATTTTTGGAAAAGACCCACACCAAGGAATTAATCCTGACGAAGTTGTAGCTCTTGGAGCGGCAATTCAGGGTGGGGTTTTGCAAGGCGATGTTAAAGATGTGCTTTTACTCGACGTCACTCCCCTCACACTTGGAATCGAAACTCTAGGAAGTGTTTCCACTCCACTTATTGAACGAAACACCACTATCCCAACTTCTAAATCACAAGTTTTTTCAACCGCCGCGGACAATCAATCTTCTGTAGAAATTCACGTTTTACAGGGAGAACGACCCATGGCGGCCGACAATAAATCACTTGGTAAATTCATTCTTGATGGCATTCCACCATCCCCCCGCGGCGTCCCACAAGTCGAAGTTACTTTTGATTTAGATGCCAACGGAATTCTGAATGTCAAAGCCATGGACAAAGCTACCAGCAAAACCCAACATATTACTATCACTGGCTCCTCTGGCCTATCCGACGAAGAGATTGAAAAAATGCGTAAAGAAGCGGAACTTCATGCTGACGAAGATAAGAAAAAGAAAGATTCCGTTGAAGTTCGCAACCAAGCTGAAGTCTTAGTTGCTCAAGCTGAACGCACGATCAAAGACGCTGGCGACAAGGTCACTGATGACATCAAAGGCCCTGTCGAAGAAAAAATCCAAGCTGTTAAAAACACTCTTGCCAAAGAAGGTGCTAGCACGGACGACATCAAAGCAGCCACTGAATCTCTCTCCGAAGAAATTCAAAAAGTTGGCGCTGCCATGTATCAAGACATGGGACAATCCGAAGAAGGCGTAAATGTTAAAGACATGAACGAGGAGGGCGAAGAAGAGGCTAAAGACGACGAAAATGTGGTTGATGCCGAGATTGTAGAAGAAGATGAAAAAAAGGATGAAAAAGAAGAGGACAGTAAAGAATAAAAGCAACGCACATTGTTGCGTTTTACCAAGATTTAAAAGCGTTCCAAACTTGGGGCGCTTTTTGTTGTATTTATGACCTCTAGAACCTATAATGGGGCGGCCTTAAGCGCTCACTAAACAATAACTCTTATGACATTAAGGGAAAATGACATTGCTTCACACAATAAAATAGATTTCACAGAAATAAAATCACTAAAGGAATTTCTAAAATATAAACTACAGCGCCATGATGAATATAATCGTCGATACAAATTAGAATGTGAATCAATTGGTAATACAGAAGGATTTTTATTAAAAGGATATTGTGCCGTTTGTCATAACGAATCATCATTTTACACTGATTTTCAACATGCAGTCACTGATTATAAAGGTGATAAACATCCCAACTGGCGAGAACATCTAGTATGTGGAAAATGCAAATTAAATAACCGCATGCGGGCATCTATTCATCTTTTTCAACAAAAATGTGCACCACATAAAAACGCTGATATATACATAACAGAACAAACAACACCTTTATATGCTTGGTTAAAACAACATTACACTTCCGTAATAGGAAGTGAGTATTTAGGGTCGACCTGCGGTTTTGGCGAAAATAACTCTAAAAACATAAGAAATGAATCATTAACAGAGCTATCATTTGCTAATAATTCATTTGACTATATTTTATCTTTTGATGTTTTTGAGCATATTCCGAATTACCAAACAGCGATACAAGAATGCGCCAGAGTTCTACGAGCTGGTGGACAAATGTTGTTTTCCGTACCATTTATGGCTGATTTAGAAAAAAACAATGTTCGAGCACGCATTTGCCAAGACGGAACCATTGAACATTTAATGCCCCCAGAATATCATGGTGATCCTATCAATTCTGATGGCTGCTTATGCTTCTATCATTTTGGATGGCAACTTCTAGATGAATTCAGAAAAGCAGGATTCAATTCTGTAAAAGCACTCTTTTTTTGGTCAGACAAACTTGGCTATTTAGGTGTCGATCAAAAATTGTTTATTGCGACTAAATCCAATACAAATGACTAAAATTTTAATCACCGGTGGAGCTGGATTTATTGGAGCTAATTTTGTCCATTTATACGCCCGCAAACATCCCGAAAACAAAATCGTGGTCTTAGACAAACTCACCTACGCTGGAAATTTAGAAAACCTCACCGCTCTCGAAGTAAATCCGAATTATAAATTCGTTCAAGGGGATATCGCAGATCTATCATTTGTGAGCGATTTATTTGAAACCGAAAAATTTGATGTAGTGGTGAATTTTGCGGCTGAAACGCATGTAGATAAAAGTATCGAGTCTCCAGATGATTTTGTGAGGACAAATGTCATTGGCACGCATAATTTACTTATGGCGGCTAAAGACAACGGACTAATTCGATTCCATCAAATATCAACTGACGAAGTTTACGGAGACTTAGGCGACACCGAAGGAACGTTTTTTCACGAAAAAATGGCTTATGACCCCAGTTCACCTTATTCCGCTTCTAAGGCGGCGGCTGATTTATTAGTAAACTCCTATTTTCGAACTTTTCAACTACCCGTCACAATTAGCACTTGCTCCAATAACTACGGACCATACCAATTCCCAGAAAAACTTATCCCCTATTTCTACAAACTAGCTTCCGAAGGACAATCCCTACCTCTATATGGTGATGGTAAAAATGTTCGCGATTGGTTATATGTAGAAGACCATTGCGAAGCTATCGATCAAATAATCGAAAAAGGACGCCTTGGCGAAACCTACTGCATTGGCGGAAACAACGAAAAACAAAACATCGAAATTGTGCGACTCATTCTTGAATATGTCGGAGCCTCCGAAAACCTAATTACTTTTGTTGAAGATCGTAAAGGCCATGACCGACGTTATGCTATTGACTCTTCAAAAATCAAAAATGATCTAGGTTGGGAACCATCTGTTACTTTTGAAGAAGGCATCCAAAAAACACTCAATTGGTACAAAGAAAATGAAAGTTGGTGGAAAGACTTACTTGCTAAACATAACCGCATTTAATCATGATCAAAGGCGTTATTCTTGCTGGCGGAGCTGGCACCAGATTACATCCCATTACCAAAGTTACGAGTAAACAATTACTCCCCCTCTACAACAAGCCAATGATTTATTTCCCAATCCAAACTTTATTGGAAGCTGGGGTAAAAGAAATTTTAATAATTGTAGCTCCTGAACATTCCGGCGATTTTATAAACTTACTGGGTAGCGGAAAACAATTTGGAGAAGGCGTTAAATTTTCTTACGAAGTGCAGGATCAACCCCTCGGCCTCGCCCACGGGCTCGGCCTTGCTCGCGACTTTGCTAAAGGCTCTAAATGCTCATTAATTCTCGGCGATAATTTATTTACCGACTCATTCAAAAAAGAATTTGATGAATTTGACGAATCAGGTGAAGGGGCAGTCATTTTTGCCACTGAAGTCCCTGATGCTCGTCGTTTTGGAGTAATTGAATTCGACGATCAAATGAACGCCGTATCCATTGAAGAAAAACCCGAAAACCCTAAATCTAATTACGCTCAAACTGGCTTATACATCTATGACGAATATGTTTTTGATTATATTGACCAACTAACTCCTTCCGCACGCGGCGAACTAGAAATCACTGATCTTCACAAAATCTATTTAGCCAAAGACCAATTAAAAGCTGGGATTGTTGAAGGTGTCTGGCAAGACACTGGCACATTTGAGAGTATGTTTGAGGCGGCTGAAATTGTAAAAAATATGGAAAACAAATAACAATGAATCATCTTAAACAATTAGAAGCCGAAAGTATTCACATTATCCGCGAAACCGTAGCAGAATGTAAAAAACCAGTAATGCTTTATTCTATTGGCAAGGATTCTTCAGTCCTTCTTAAACTCGCCGAAAAAGCTTTTTACCCTGGGAAAATTCCCTTCCCACTATTACACGTTGATACTGGTTTCAAATTCAAAGAAATGTATGACTTCAGAGATTACTACACCAAAAAAATTGGGGTTGAATTAATTGTCCATAAAAACACCGAAGAAATCGCTATGAATTTAGACCCGCGCGAAGCCCATACCGATAGATACATCTACTACAAAAAAACAAAGCCTTTAGTCGAAGCCCTTAAAACCCATGAATTTGATGCCGCCTTTGGTGGTGCCCGAAGAGATGAAGAAAAAGCCCGCGCCAAAGAAAGAATCTTTTCTTTCCGTAACAAAGAAGGAGCCTGGGAACCCAAAAATCAACGCCCAGAATTGTGGGAACTTTATAACACTCGCTTAGAAAAAGGAGAACACATGCGCGTTTTCCCTCTATCTAACTGGACCGAAGCCGACATCTGGAGCTACATAAAAGAAGAAGAAATCGAAATCGTCCCCCTCTATTACGCCGCTAAAAGAAAATGCCTACAACGAAACGGCATTTACTACATGCTAAATGAATTTGTTCAACCCGAGGACAACGAAAAAGTTGAAGAGCTCATGATTCGTTATCGAACTTTAGGTTGCTCCCCTTCCACTGGAGCAGTTCTTTCTAAAGCTGACACTGTTGATAAAGTCATTGAAGAAGTATTAACTGCCAAAGGATCAGAGCGCGAACTTCGTGTTATTGATCATGGTTCCGAAAGCTCAATGGAAGACAAAAAGAAAGAAGGCTATTTTTAACCTAAACCATGTCAAAAAACCCATATCAATCAGATGACATTCAATTACTCCGCTTATCTACGGCTGGTAGTGTAGATGACGGCAAATCAACTTTAATTGGCCGCTTACTTCACGATTGCCAAGCTATTTACGAGGACCAATTTCAAGCTGTCCAAAAAGCCAGCAAAAAAAAGGGTAATGGAGAAATTGATTTAGCACTTCTTTTAGACGGACTTTCCGCGGAACGCGAACAAGGAATCACTATTGATGTTGCTTATCGTTATTTTTCCACGCCCAAAAGAAAATTCATAATTGCTGACTCTCCCGGACATGAACAATACACTCGCAATATGGTTACTGGTGCCTCCACCGCTAATTTAGCTCTTATTTTAGTAGACGCCCGTAAAGGAATACTAACTCAATCCAAAAGACACTTATTCATTGCTTCCTTACTCGGAATCCCACACATCCTAATTGCGATTAACAAAATGGATTTAGTTGATTACAAAGAAGATAAATTTGAAGAAATCAAAAAAGACTTCCTTAAATTCTCAGAAAAATTAGATATTAAAGACCTCCAATTCACACCAATCTCCGCTCTGAAAGGAGACATGGTAGTAAATCGCCAAGAAAATTTAACTTGGTATGACGGCCCAACTATTCTTTCTTATCTTGAAAACGTTCAAACTATTAGTGATAAAAACTTAATCGATTTCCGATTCCCAATTCAATATGTTATGCGTCCTAATCAAGATTTTCGTGGTTACGCTGGGAAAATAGCCAGTGGAACCATAAAAAAAGGGGAACCAGTTATGATCATTCCTTCTGGGGTCGAAACTAAAATCAAATCCCTATACTGGGACGAAAAAGAAGTTGATGAAGTGGCGACTCCCATGTCCGCCATTATCACTCTAGAAGACGAAATTGACGCTAGCCGCGGCGATATGATCGTGCGCACCAACAACCTTCCCATCGCTAGCAATGACTTTGAAGCCATGGTTTGTTGGTTTGATACTACTTCCATGAAAAAAGATCACCGCTACATTCTTAAACAAACAACTAACTCAACTTCAGCCTTTGTGACCAAACTTAATTATCGCATTAATATTAATACTCTTCACCGTGAAAAAGAGGCTGACACCCTAGAATTAAATGAAATCGGAAGGCTAAGTATTCACACTCAACACCCCATCTTTTTTGACACTTATAAAAAGAACAAACAAACCGGCAGCTTTATTCTCATTGATGAAGCTACTAACAACACCATTGCCGCTGGCGTAATTATTGATAAAGGCAAAAAAACTTCCTTTATCCATGGTGATAAGGAACTAACCTCTCAAAAAGGCGCCGCTCTTTGGCTCACTGGGCTTTCTGGCTCTGGCAAATCTACTATTGCTAATCACCTTTATAAACGTCTAAAAGAACGCGGATTAGAATGTGAACAATTAGATGGTGATGTAATGCGTGAACATTTATGCCAAGGTCTTGGGTTCTCCAAAGAAGACCGTGACATCAACTTAGACCGCGCTAGTTTTGTGGCTGGATTACTTTCTAAGCATGGCATTCTTACCTTAGCCAGCTTCATTTCGCCATACGAATCACAACGCGCCAAACTACGTAAAAACATCCCTAATTTTATTGAAGTTTTCATAAACACACCCCTTAAAATTTGCGAAGAACGCGACGTTAAAGGCCTCTACAAAAAAGCCCGCGCTGGAGAAATCAAATCTTTTACTGGCATTTCTGATCCTTACGAAGCTCCTGAGAACCCAGAGCTAGAAATTAAAACTCCAGAAACTTCCATCGACAAAGCCGTTGAAATAATTATTAATTACCTGCTTGATAACGGATATCTAGGAAATACTAATCGTATGCGGTAAATCTAGACTGCCATATATTTCTTTTTCCTTTTTTATTGAAAAGGTAATGAATTTTTCACGCCAATCATAAAATAATTTTCCATCACGACTGCCAACCGTCCCAGTTAAATGATATTCCCCCGAAGAAAAAACATTTGGAATTACGTATTCCACAATAACTTGATCCCCAGAACTATAATTAGCTGTCTTAACCTCTTTAGCAAAAGTAGTTGTCGCAAATTGCTGCAAGTCGGTCTCATTATATAATTTTATGCCAAAGGACGGATTATCTATGTCTTTATGGCACACGTGCTTAATTCTTATACGAATTTGATCATCTTTATCTGTAAAAACATAAATTGGCTTATTATCAGAATTAACTAACTCACAATCATCAATAACCATTTCTTGCGATCCCCAACGCTTATCTGTTTCTTCATGTTTAATAAAATCCTCATTTTCTTTCTCTAGTCCATCCTCCGCCTTTTCCAAATTATCTGTTTTATAGGCCTGAATCACTCGACCCGTTAGACCAATCATTTTCGCGCATCCCTCTTTTAAATAAATCACTTTGTCACAAAATTCTTCAATGTTAGGCATGGCGTGAGAAACCAAAATAATTGTTTTTTCTTGTTTTTTTAGTTTTCGAAAAACACGAAAACATTTTTCTTGAAAATTACTATCTCCAACCGCTAAAACTTCGTCCATAAGTAAAATATCAGCATCTACTTGAATAGCTACTGAAAAGGCTAATCTTACGAACATTCCAGAAGAATAATTTTTTAACTTCATGTCCATAAATTTTTCCAATTCGGAAAATTCAACTATTTCTTGATAACGCTCATCGATTTCATTTTTGGAGAGTCCTAGCAAGGCAGCATTTAAATAAACATTTTCTTTCCCAGAAAGCTCAAAATTAAAACCGACGCCAAGCTCCAAAAAAGGAGAGAGTTTTCCGTTAACTTGGATTTGTCCTTTGCTGGGAGTGTAAATATTTGCCAGTATCTTTAAAAGAGTACTTTTACCGCTGCCATTCGCACCAATAATTCCGATAAAATCACCTTTTTTGATTGAAAAAGAAAGATTGTGCAGAGCATCAAATTTTTCATAGGTTCTTTTCTTAAATAGTCCAGTGAAATACTCCTTTAAAGTGTCTCTTTTTTCATGAGGAATTTTGAAAGTTTTAGTTAAATTATGGACTGTAATAGCGTAAGTCATAGTTACAAATGTTCGATGAGATTTTTGTTAAGGCGCTTAAAAATAAAATATCCTATTAATAGGATTCCTACACTGAAAACTAAAACTATTAAATTATATTTAAAAGCAGGGATATCTGCATTTAAGAAAATAGTGCGTGAGTAATGAATAATGCGTGCTAAAGGATTCAGATAAAAGAATCGATGATATTCAACGGGAACAATATCCAAAGTGTAGAAAATTGGGGTAAACCAAAAACCAATTTGGAGCATGATTTCCCAAATATGACTTAAATCGCGAAACCTGACATAAAGAACAGATAATATTAAGGAAGTTCCTAAAATTACAAAATACAAAGCAATTAAATAAAAGGGAAAAAACAGCATTGATGGTGAAAAACTGATGTCACTTGCAATCACAAAAACAATAAAAACCAAAAAATTCAAAATAAAAGTGATCGAAGCGCTAACAGTAGAAGCAATGACAACTAAGATTCTAGGGAAATAAACTTTTGAGACAAGATTGGCTTTACTAAAAATAGAGGCTAAACCAAACTGAGTTCCTTCTGCGAAAAAATTCCAAATAATTACACCAAGTAATAAATAAATTTGATAGTGTTCGACCGGAAACCTCATGATTAGAGTAAAAATCGTATAAAGGACTCCAAAAATCATAAGAGGCTTTATCAGTGTCCAAAAATAACCGAGCAAAGAACCGTGATAGCGAAGCTTAAAATCAGTCCTTGCCAAAGCCATTGTAATTTCAAAATAATACTTCCATTTAGATTTTTCCATCAATATTTTTAAGTTTTTAAGCTTAAAGAGTATAGTATTTAAAAGAAATATTATAAAGCAATTTGTAAAGAACCCTTAATTAATGTAAAGATTTATAAGCTTTAAGTTCTAAATTATGCTAAACAATAAACTTGGTTTTGGGTTAATAATTACAAGCGTTATAAGTCTCAGCCTAGCTGTAATATTTCAATGGCTCCCCTATCAAAACTTAATTACGAATGGACCGTACGCTTGGCATATTCAACAACCTCAATTTAGAGAAGGCGGGATTGAGTTATTGGTTGTATTTTTAATTTTCACCTTACTCATTTGGCTTTTTAAAAACAAAATGTCTACTGTTGGGATTTTGCTTATTTCTGCCTTATTTTTAAGATTACACCAAGGCTTAGTAGCCGCCTTGGTAGCTTTATTATATTTTGAAATAATAATATCTTTTGGAAGGTGGCTAGAAAGCTTATTCTTAAAAAGAATAAAAAAAAATAAAGATACACTAAATGCCTATTTAGAATGGTTTATTATTGGGCTAATAGGTTGGACTATTTTAGCCTTACTGATGTCTTTATTAGGACACGGTCGTTTTTCTGACTTAAGATGGTTAACAGGATTTGTGGGGATAGTTAGTTTAACAAAAGGTTTATATAAACCATTTTGTTGGCAAATATTGAAGAATTTTATGAAATTACCAAAAACGGAAAAATGGATTTCTTCTTTTATTTGGGTTGTTATTTTGGCGATGTTTGCCAAAGCTAATATTGTGGTTTGTTATGATTCGATTTGGTATGGCTTACGACCCGAAAATGTTTTGATTGGGCCAAATTCATTTTTTGATCATCTCGGTTACACTTTTAATGTTTACTATTACCCAAAACTTTTTGAGCTATTTTTGCTACCAATTAGTAATTTAAGTGATTACAACTTTATTTATTCTGGGAATATATATTTTCTAATATTACTGTTTATTACAATTTATAGCTTCTTGAAATCATTTAAAATTAATACTAAATGGGCCTTAATAGGAGTTGCTTTAATTGCTACTATCCCAGTTGTTTCAAATTTTGCAGTTACTGCTAAGCCGGATATATTTGTTACTTTTTTGATGCTTTTTGGAGCTTTTAATTTTTGGAAATGGATAGAGAACAAAAAAAATAAACATTTTTGGTTAGGTTTATCTGCGGTAGCTTTGTGTTTTGGAAGTAAATATACGAGTTTTGCATATGGACCATTTTTAGTATTAGGAGCAATAATGGGGGGGATAAAAAGCGGTGCTTTGAAGATTTTTATTTCTAATTTAAAAAAACTCAGTAATAATCAGCACGTTGGAGTTTTAATTGGATCAATTTTGGTTGTAATTGGAATTTCTTATCGCACCTATGTTTTAACCGGTTATCCTTTTTGGATTCTTCGTAGTCTTTGGGATTTTTTGGGTTTTGAGATTAAATATCCATTGGCTAGTTATGGCTATAGTGTCGTTAATGATTTTTTTGGATTTAAATATTTAAACTTAGAAACAGCGAATTATTTATATGGAGTGCTTTTTAATCCAAGTGAGTTCGGGCATATCATAATGGCTTGGTTTGGGAATAGTGTTTTGTATCTATTTATAATAATGATGTGTTTGTTTTTAGTACGAAAAATAAAAATAAGAAAATATAGTGCAAAACTTTTATTATTATTGCCGATCATTTTAATTGGATTGCATTATTTGCTTTTAATGCAATATGGACGTGTTGCTGGAGGTGATAGTAATTATTATTTAATTCCTTTGATATTTTCTATTGTTTTATTTTATACAATTACCATAAGGGCGGAGATCTCTTATCGCAAAATTTTATTGCTACCTTTAGTAATTTTTATTATAGGACAATCATTTTTTATGTTTATGATGCATCCCTCTTGGTCTACAGGGGCTGAACCATTTGATTTTGATTTAAGTAAACCAATTATTGAAACAATAGATAGAAATATTAGAAGCTTTGAAGCTAACGGCTTGCCTGAAATAGCAAACTATATAAATGAAAACGGAACAGATAAAAACGCGCTACTTGTTAATAGTGATATTGCACATATTGCTTATCGTTTACCTTGTAGAGTAGATAATTTTAGCCATTTAGTAATGAGAACACCTTTATTAAAACAAATGGATGAGTTTCTTGAATATTTAAGTTGGGCCGGAATTGATTATATTATTTATCCTACCGACTATATTGATAATCCGTGTAGTGATAGTAGTAGCTGTTATATAGAAGGTGAATATGATTTAATTCAATCCTTAATCAATAATGAGGAAGTTTTAATGATAGAAGATAGAAATTTCCATCTTCTTGATATATCTCCTCTTAATAATGATTTTAATTTTTAAGTGTTCTTTTTTTAATAACTTTGGCTGGGACACCTGCGGCAATTGTATAAGGAGGGATATTTTTTGACACCACTGAACCAGCACCAATAATAGCTCCTTCGCCAATGGTTACTCCTCCTAATATGATGCTTTTACCACCAATCCAAACGTATTTCTCGATAGTAACAGTTTTACCAACTACCGGCAGATTTAGGTAATTATGATCATGACCCCCAGCAAATATAGTAACATCTGGTCCAATGGCAACATGATCTTTAATAATGATTTCCACGTTTTTTACTTGTTGGATTGGGAAAAATTTTGAGCCTCGATTAACAGAGACATGACTGCCAATTTGAATTTTTGATGGATAGCGGAAATAGGTTCGGTAATCGATAAATGTTTTTTTGCCTAGTTTTTTAAATAATAATTTAAAAACCAAATTTCTAAAAAATGGCGGGCTGATTTCTAAGAAAAGAAACAGAATATTATATAGATATGAATAAGCTAAAAAAAACCTTTTTTTGATGGTCATATAAAAATATTTTTACTTATGGTGTATTATAGCTTTTGTTAGTTTTGATAAGCAAATACTAATAAATGACTTATGAAAAAAATTTCAGTAGTAATACCTGTTTATAACAGTGAGAAGATTGTGGGGACAACTGCAAAAAATGTAGTTAGTTTTTTTGAAAATCAAAATTTAGACTATGAAATTATTTTAATTAATGATCATAGTCCAGATGGTAGTTGGAAGATCGTGAAGGAGTTGGCGCAAAAATATCCACATATCATTGCTATTAATTTGCTTAAAAATTATGGGCAGCATAATGCGATTTTTTGTGGTTTTTGCCATGCGACCGGAGATTACGTGGTAACCATGGATGATGATATGCAAAACCCTCCAGAGGAAATAATTCATTTACTAAACAAAGCAAAAGAGGGTCATGATGTAGTTTTTGGAAAATTTAGAAAGAAAAAACACAGCTTAAAGAGAAGATTAGGTACAAAAATTATTGGTTATCTTAATTTTAAAATTTTTAATAAACCCAAAAATATTACGTTAACCAATTTTCGTTTAATCCGACGCGATGTAATTGAAAGGGTGATTAATTATCAGACGGCTTTCCCGTATATTCCAGGATTAGTTTTAATGTTTTCGCATAATGTGGGCAACGTGATGGTGGAGCATCGAGCGCGTGAAATTGGAAAATCTAATTATAGTCTATTTAAAATTTCAAAATTGGTGGGAGCACTATTGTTTAATTATTCTTCTTATCCCATTAAACTTTTTACCGCGGCCGGTTTTGTTGTGTCTTTGGTGAGTTTTCTTTTAGGACTTCGGTTTTTAATATTTGGGTTGATATTTGGCTCTTCTGTGCCAGGTTGGACAACAGTGGTGGTGTTGGTTTCTTTTTTGGGTGGTTTTATTATTTTGATGTTAGGAATGATAGGCGAGTATTTAGCGCGAGTTTTAAATCAAGTTACTTCAAACAAAGGCTTTATTGTAAAAGAGATAATTAATAACGATGACTAATAATCATTTTTTTATTGTAGGCGCACAACGGAGCGGTACTACTTACTTATATAGTGTTTTGGATGAGCATTCGGAAATACTTATGGCTAAACCTGTTAAACCAGAGCCTAAATTTTTTCTTTCTGAGGATTACAACAAAGGAATTGATTTTTATGAAAATAAATATTTTAGCAAAATTGAAAGTGATGTTAAAACCCTGGGTGAAAAAAGCACTAGCTATTATGAGAGTGAAGTAGTCCCGGATAGGATCAAGAATTATTTTCCAGAAGCTAAAATAATTTTTATATTAAGAGATCCAATACAACGAGCACTTTCAAATTACTACTTTAGTGTGAATAACGGTCTTGAAAAAAGAACAATTAGTGAAGTCTTTTTAGAAAAAATCCCACCAGAAACATATCCTGACCATATTTCAACTGACCCATTTAATTATTTAGGGCGCGGTGAATATATGAAGTTTATTAAAAAGTATTTGGATTGTTTTGGTGAAAAAAATGTAAAAATTCTAATTTTTGAAAGACTAATAGGAAACATTAATCAGGTGCAGGGATTATATGAATACTTGGAAGTGGATAGAAATTTTGAACCAACTTTACTAGGTCAAAAAACAAATACTGGAAAAGATAAAGAGGTTGTTAGTGAGAAAGTTCTAAAGAAGTTAAAGAATTATTTTCAACCTTACAATAAAACTTTGAAAGAATATTTAGGTGATAACTTAACTGAGTGGCTATGATTAAGTTTTTTTTAGTTTTTTTTACGGTTTTATTACAAGTGTTATCAGCATTAATTGTTGATCATGCATCTTCTTTGGGTGAGACTTTAACTTTAATGGCAGGTGTTTTAATTGGCTTAGCTTTTTTGGTGAATGCTTTAAAGTTTGTGGGATGGGGAGTAATTCATAAAAGATTTGATTTAAGTAAAAGTTACCCCATCACAGCGGTATTTTTCCCTTTAATTTATGGGGTAGCACTTTTTAAAGGAGAGGCAGAAATTGAGTTTGCTAAAATTATAGGAATAATTTTTATAATCATTGGAGTGATTCTTATTCAAAAAAAGGTTAATAATAAAAAAATTAATATATGACTTTGTCTTTAGTCTTTTTAGGTTTAGCAATTATGTTCACAGTATTGGGGCAATTCTTTTACAAAAAATATTTTTTGACTAAGAATATAACTTTAGTAGGAATTTCATTGTTTTGTTTTGTTTTAGTCCCTTATTGTAGTTATAGAGCATTAATAAATCTTCCTATAGACGTAGTATATGTTTCAACAGCTTTATCTATTATTTTGGCGGTAGCTTTGGCGGTGATATTTTTGAAAGAAAAATTAACCAAGCAAGAAGTGTATGGAATGGCGGCTATTATAGTTGGTATTTTGCTGTATAATTTCGGTGCTTTTATATAGAATTAAATGATTAAATTTAATAGGCCAGTAATTTTAGGATCTGAGGGGGATTATTTACAACGGGCTTTTGATAATGGAAAACTTACCGGAGATGGACCCTTTAATGAGGAATGTGGCCAATGGTTTGAGGATAATTTTGGTTGTGCAAAGGCTTTGCTTGCTACTTCTTGTACAGCTGCGCTCGAAATGGCAGCAATTCTGTGTAATATTCAGCCCGGGGATGAGGTGATTATGCCTTCTTATACTTTTGTTTCAACGGCGAATGCTTTTGTGTTGCGTGGAGCTAAAATTGTATTTGTCGATGTGCGACCGGATACTATGAATATCGATGAAAATTTAATTGAAGCCGCGATTACTGATAAAACAAAGGCGATCGCACCAGTACATTATGCCGGCGTCGCGTGTGAGATGGATCGAATTATGGAAATTGCACGTGAGCATAATTTAAAAGTGATCGAAGATGCCGCCCAGGGCATGATGGCTAAATACAAAGGTAAATGGCTGGGGACGATTGGAGATATTGGCTGTTATAGTTTCCATGAAACTAAAAACTATACTTGTGGTGAGGGAGGAGCGATTTTGTTAAATGATGAGGCCTTGGTTGAACGAGCAGAAATAATTCGCGAAAAAGGAACTAATCGTTCTAAATTTTTCCGCGGACAAGTAGATAAATATACTTGGGTGGATGTTGGGTCTAGTTATTTACCAAGCGAATTAAATGCTGCTTATCTAATACCTCAGTTAAAAAAAGCTCAAGCGATTAACGAAGATCGTCTCAAAAGTTGGGAATTGTATTTTGAATTATTAAGTCCGCTGGCTGAAGCGAGCAAAGTTGAATTGCCAGTTATTCCAGAAGGTTGTGAGCACAATGCCCACATGTTTTATCTGAAAGTGAAGGATTTGCAAGAAAGAACAGCCCTACTAAAACATTTACGTGAACACGAAATTGGAGCTGTTTTTCATTATATCCCATTGCATTCTTCGACAGCGGGGCAGGAATTTGGGGTTTTCTATGGAGAAGATAGATATACCACCAAAGATAGTGAACGACTTTTTCGTTTGCCTATGTATTATGGTTTAGCTGAGAAGGATATTAAGACTGTAGTCCAGGCAATTGAAGCTTTCTATTTGTAGCCAGTATTCCTAAGCGATTGCGGGGCTCTTCTTGATTATAGACGAGTGGCACACCGTTAACACCAGTTATCTCTCCTCCAGCCTCTTTAAGGATAATTTCTAGGGCACAACTGTCCCACTCCCCCATTCTATCAGTTGGATTGACGAAAAAGTCGGCTTCACCAGCCGCTATTTTACCAATTTTAATACCATTGCTGCCACATTTAACCATTTGGGAGATGCCAACCTTATTTAAAATGGCGAGAGTCTCGTCGCTTAGGTGATTGCGGCTAATAATAGCTCTAGCTTCGCTTAAATTAGTTATATTTGAAACTTGAAGTTTTGTTTCTTTATCTCCTTCAACAAGATATGAACCCTGGTCCTTAATCCCGTAATACAATTTATCTTGAGCGGGCTGATAAACAATCCCTAACACCGGCACATTATCTTCTAACAATCCAACCATTATCGAAAACTCATCTGTTTTTTGAATAAAATCCATCGTTCCATCCAATGGATCCACCACCCAAACTTTTTTTGCAGTCAATCGTGAATGATCATCCTTACTTTCTTCAGAAAGAATCGGATATCCATATTTCTCCAAATGATTACAAATCATTTCATTCGCCAATAAATCCGCTTTTGTAACCGGTGATCTATCTTTTTTTTCTTGAATACCATGATCTTCGTCATAGATTTTCATTATCTCCTCGCCAGCCTGCCTAACAACCGGGATTATTTCATCCAAAAGCTTTTTCATGCTCACATTCTATGGGATATTGATAATAATCGCTAGATGTGGAAGAATCCTTGTGCCTAATCCATGTTCTTATGCCTATATCGCACGACAAAAAGTTTATTTTTATACACCTAGTAAAAACCGCTGGTGACAGTATTGAAAAAACTTTGGACCTTCAAAAAGACAATGAACTTTATGGATTTGAAGATAAAGAAGGAACTTATTACAAAAACATAGGTGGAATGCTTTTAAGCTCTATCCGAGGATTAGACGGTGAAATGACTTGCTTACAACATTTACCAGCCATCGAAATCAAAAAACGTTATCCAAAAAAATGGGATTCCTATTTTAAGTTTGGCTTTGTCCGAAATCCCTGGGATGTAGTTGTTTCTTTATATAGCTACATCACTCAAAGCCGAAAAGACCTACACAAAATATGGGAAATAGATGAATCAACCTCTTTTCACGATTTTGTTATGAATGCTAAAGTCGGTTATTTCCCACAATTTATGTTTTTATGTCCGCAATGCGATTTTTTAATGGATAAAAGCAATAAACCTATTGTCGATTTTATAGGAAGATTCGAGAACCTAGAAAATGACTTTCAAAAAGTTTGTGAAAAAATAGAAGTTACCGCTGAATTAAGAAAAACCAACAGCTCTAAACATAAACCCTACCAAGATTATTACGACGAAAAAACCAAGGTAAAAGTTGCTGATATTTTTGCCAAAGATATAGAGTATTTTAAATATAAATTCTAACCTTTACACCGTGAATTCTTCTGATGAAGAAAAAAATATTGTCACTCAATTAAAAGCTGAACTTGCCGAAAAAACCAAATGGGCCTTTGCCTTAACTGATGCCGTAGAAGCTCAAAAGGAAACCGGTGATAAATTAATATTTGAATTAGAAGAAAGAACCAAATGGGCCCAAGGCCTTGACCAAACGGTTGAAGAAAAAAACAAACTTATTAAAGATCTTCAAAAAGAATCTCAAGAACGAACTGAGTGGGCTCAAAAAATTGATAAAGAACTCACTAGAGAGAGAAAAGAAATTCAAACTCTTAAATCTTCACTTCAAGAAAAGGAAGACTCCATCCAAAAACTACAAGCAAACCTTCAAGAAAGAGAAGACTCCATCCAAAAACTACAAGCAAACCTTCAAGAAAGAGAAGACTCCATCCAAAAACTACAAGCAAACCTTCAAGAAAGAGAAGACTCCATTCAAAAGCTACAAGCAAACCTTCAAGAAAGAGAAGATTCTATCCAAAAACTACAAGCAAACCTTCAAGAAAGAGAAGACTCCATTCAAAAACTACAAGCAAACCTTCAAGAAAGAGAAGACTCCATTCAAAAACTACAAGCAAACCTTCAAGAAAAAGAAGACTCCATTCAAAAACTACAAGCAAACCTTCAAGAAAGAGAAGACTCCATCCAAAAACTGCAAGCAAATCTCCAAGAAAGAGAAGACTCCATTCAAAAACTACAAGCAAGCCTTCAAGAAAAGGAAGACTTCATAAATAGGCTAAATTTCATCATTCAAGACCACGAAAACACTATCAACATTATCTTAAACTCCCGTAGTTATAAGTTAGGATATCTACTTATTCAACCATTAAGAATCCTAATCCCACCACGAAGCAAAAGAAGACTGCTCTGTAAAATGTTTTTAGGAGCCCTTAGAAATCCAATTAAATTCTTTAAAACTTTACGTCTAAAAAACATAAAGAAATTTTTAAGCGCCTCCAAAAAAGACGGTTACGACATTTTAATTAAAAAATTCGACGATCATCTAAACCAACGAAACTTATCAGCTAAAAAATCTGGAGCTACCCCTGAAAGCATTAGCCTTTTCGACGATAATTTAGACACCACTAAAACAATTAAATTCAAAAAACATAAAAATCCTTTGGTTTCTATTATTATTCCTGTTTATAACGCCTGGGATTACAACTACCGCTGCTTATTGTCTATTTTTGAAAACACTCACCCAGATATCTCCTACGAAATTATTATTGCTGATGATTGTTCCTCAGACACCACCAAAGATATTAAAAAACACATTAAAAACATTAAAGTTGCGCGCCCTGAAGAAAACCTAGGCTTCTTAAAAAACTGTAATAACGCTGCTAAACAAGCCGTCGGAAAATACGTCTTCTTCCTTAATAATGATACTCAAGTCCAAAAAAACTGGCTTAAATCACTTGTGGATTTAATTGAAAGTGACAAATCAATCGGTATGGTTGGATCTAAACTAGTATACCCAGACGGAAGACTACAAGAGGCTGGAGGAATAATTTGGCAAGATGCCTCAGGGTGGAATTATGGCCGCCTAAACGACCCCAGCAACCCCGAATATAACTATTTAAAAGAAGCCGACTACATCTCTGGCGCGGCCATTATGTTAAGCAAAAAACTATGGGATGAAATTGGAGGATTTGACGAAAGATACGTCCCTGCTTATTTCGAAGACAGTGATTTAGCCTTTGAAGTAAGAAAACACGACTTTAAAGTTGTATATCAACCACAATCAGTGGTGGTGCATTTCGAAGGAATTTCACACGGGACCGACGAAAATTCTGGCTTAAAAAAATACCAAGCAATTAACAAAGAAAAATTCATTGAAAAATGGAGAGAAACTTTAGAAAAAGAACACTTTGAAAACGGCCAAGACGTTTTTTGGGCCAGAGACAAAACTAAAGACAAGAAAACTATTCTAATTATTGACCATTACGTCCCACATTTTGACAAAGACGCTGGATCCAGAACCATTTATCAATACATCGAATTATTTGTAAAACTCGGTTATAACGTTAAATTTTTGGGTGATAATTTTTATAAACACGAACCATACACTGAACTACTTCAACAAATGGGAGTCGAAGTTCTTTATGGCGTTTGGTACTTAAAACACTGGCAAGACTGGATCAAAGAAAATTCCGCACAACTTGATTTTGTATACCTACACCGAGGCCATATTGCCTCTAAATACGTTGATTTTATTAAAGAAAACACTGCTGCCAAAATTGTTTATAACGCCGTTGATTTTTCATTTTTAAGAGAATTAAGACAATACGCCATAACCAAAGATCCCCAATATCTTCGCCAGGCCAACCAAAGCAAAACACGAGAAATGAATATTTTTAATTTAAGTGACGTTATTATTACGATAAGCGAACATGAAAAAGCCGTCCTAAAACAACAGCTCCCTCATAAACAAATCACTGTTATTCCTACCTTTATTTATGATGAAGAATTTCCGCTTAGCAAGAATAACAATTTCAATTCCAGAACGGATATCACTTTTGTTGGTGGTTTTAAACACGAACCAAATGAAGATGGAATACTATGGTTTTTAGAAAAAATATATCCAATTCTTCAAAAAACCATTCCCAAAACCAGAATCAATATCATTGGATCTGGTCCCACTGAAAAAATTCTTAAATTCCAATCTGATTTAATAAATGTGACTGGTTTTGTTTCGGATGAAGAGCTAAAAGAATACTACTCCAAAACTCGAGTTATTATTGCCCCACTTCGATTTGGAGCCGGTGTTAAAGGTAAAATCATCGAAGCTATTGCCGAAGGAATTCCCACTGTAACCACAGTTGTTGGTGCCGAAGGAATTCCAGAAAGCAAAAATATTCTAAAAATAACTAACAGTGAAGAAAAATTCGCTTCAAAAATCCTTAGCATTTATCAAGACAAAAAAACCTGGGAACAAATTAGAAACGATGAAATAAATTATTCCAATAAACTATTAAGTGCCTCTTACGCCCAAAAAATAATCAAAAAAATCTTCTAACTTATGAAAATTTTTGTAATTGGCAAAAACGGATTCATTGCCCAAAAAATTCTTCATGAATTTCAAAATAAATACAACCTAATCCCAACCTCATCTCAAGCAGAAAAAGATGTTGTTTTTTTAGATCTCCAAACTCCAGAAAATTTCGATTATGACCTGATTAATAAAGATGATTTTGTTATCCACTTAGCCGCCATCTCCTCCCCCGACGCCTGCGAACAAAACTATGAAACTGCTTATCAAATCAATGTTAAGGGTGCACAATTTTTCCTTAAAAAATGTTTAGAAAAAAACGCTAAAGTTTTATTCTTTTCTTCGGATGTTGTTTATGGAAACAGCGAAAACTGTTTTGACGAAAATTCCACCTGTGAACCATTTGGGGTATACGCCGAAATGAAACATGAAACTGAACAAGCACTTCTTGCCGAACCAAATGCCAAAATATTTAGACTTTCATATGTTTTTGCAAAAAACGATAAATTCACTAATTACTTAAAAAACTGCGCGGAAAAAAACGAAGCCGCAGAACTTTTCCATCCTTTTTTTAGAAATGCAGTCTACCTTCAAGACCTAGTAGACGCCATCGAAGCTCTTATTAAAAACTTCGACCAGTTCGACAACAAAATCTTCAACATCTCCGGCCCTGAACTCCTATCACGAAAAGATCTTGCCCAAATTTACCAAACCTACATTAACCAAAATTTAAAATTCAACATCGTTACCCCAGAAGAAAATTTCTTCAAAAAACGTCCAAAAAGCATCAAACTCAAATCCTTATACTTAAACAAACTCTTAGATCGCGAACCATTAGCTATTGAAAAGGCCATGCAGCTCGAGTTTAATAAGTAAGGACCTACTATCTAATTAATTACTATGGCGAAAAAAAGAGCACTAATTACTGGTATAACAGGCATGGTTGGATCACATTTAGCTGATTACCTACTTGAAAATACTGATTGGGAAATCTATGGAATGTGTCGCTGGCGCAGTCCTATGGATAATGTTGAACATTTATTAGACCGCGTTAATAAACAAGACCGTGTTCATTTTCTTTATGGCGATTTAAATGATTTTTGTTCTCTCTTAGATGTTCTTGAAAAGTCTAAACCAGATTATGTTTTCCATTTAGCGGCTCAAAGTTATCCAAAAACTAGTTTTGAATCACCTTTTGAGACCTTTAACACAAATATTATTGGAACCGCAAAACTTCTCGAAGCAATTAGAAAGCTAGAATTGGATCCAATTACTCATGTCTGCGCTTCCTCCGAAGTTTTTGGTCGAGTCCCCAAAGAAAAATTGCCCATTCATGAAGATGTTACTTTTCATCCAGCTTCACCCTACGCAATTTCTAAAACCGGAACTGATTTAGTAGGCCGTTTTTATGCCGAAGCTTATGGGATGACCGTGATGACAACTCGTATGTTTACTCACACTGGGCCTAGGCGCGGTGATGTTTTTGCAGAATCAACTTTTGCCAAACAAATCGCCATGATCGAAGCTGGTTTACTCCCACCCGTCGTCAAAGTTGGTAATTTAGATTCATTGCGCACTTGGGCAGATGTCCGTGACGCCATAAAAGCTTATTACATGTTAGTTACTAAAAACCCAATCCCCGGCGAATACTACAATATTGGCGGAACTTATAGCTGCACAGTAAAAGATATGCTCGATCACCTCCTTAGTCTTTCCACTAAAAAAGGCATTAAAGTTGAAATGGATCCAGAAAGATTACGCCCTATCGACGCTGACCTCCAAGTCCCAGATACTTCAAAATTCGAAAAACACACGGGCTGGAAACCAGAAATCTCTTTTGAGACTACAATGCTAGATTTGCTAAATTACTGGCGCGATCGCGTTGCCAAAGGTGAAAATTTTTGGAGTCGCTAAACAAAAGCCTGCTCCACTAAGTCACAAATAATATGAATAATCAAAATATGCGATTCTTGAATTCGCGGGGTGTCTTTTGAAGGAACTTTAAGCATCACATCACACATTCCATCCATTTCTCCACCATCTTCACCAACTAAACCAATCACTAAGACCCCATACTTTTTAGCTTCTTTTATTGCTTCTACTACATCTTTTGAATTCCCAGAGGTACTAATTGCAAACAAAACATCCCCGTCCTTAGCCAGAGCCTCTACTTGCCGAGCAAACACCCGACTAAAATCATAATCATTCCCAATCGCAGTTAAAGTCGAAGTATTGGTAGTTAAAGAAATCACCGGAAGTCCTTTTCGCTCTCTGCGATATTTAGACACTAACTCTGCAGTCAAATGCTGACTATCAGCGGCACTCCCACCATTTCCACAAACCAACACTTTCCCATCATTTTCTAAACAATTTACTAATTCGTTAGCTGCACTTTCAATACTTTCAATCAACTCATCAGAAAACGACTGTTTAATTTTTATACTTTCCTCAATTTGATCTTTTATATCTTGTTTCATAATAAATTTTAAATTATCCAAGTAGTAAGCCCATCATAATCAAATGCAAACGAAACATCTTTTAACCCTAAATCTAAAGCTTTTTGACGAACGTGACACCTTCGCCCGGGACGACAATAAAAAAGCATATGCCCCCCACCTCCAGCACCAGTAATCTTCCCACCAATTCCTCCAACTTTTTGTAACTTTTCATAAATTTCATCAATAGAACCAGTACTTATTTTTGAGCTTAATTTCTTTTTTTCTTGCCAAGCTTCATCAATAAGTTCTCCAAATCGATTAAAATCACCTTTTATCAAAACTGATTTAAGCTGAGCAGTTAATTCCTTGGTCCGATGCATAGCTTCGATTGATTTTTTATCCTTTTTTAAATTTTCAACCTGGTCAGTAATAACATCTCCCGAATCTTCTCTTTTCCCAACATTAAGTAATAACAAATCAGATTCTAATTCCAATAAATAGTCAGGCTTTAAATTAAAAGGATTCACCCGCACAAAATTATCACCTTTAAACTCAATAAAATTAATCCCACCAAAAACCGTAGCATATTGATCTTGTCGTCCTCCGGCATTATTTAGTTTTTCTCGTTCCAAATAAAAAGCCAATTCCGCCAACTCATAATCATCAATACGATACTCTCGCCCTAATCTGTTAAAAATCCCTATCACACTCGCAAACATCGAAGCCGAACTCCCTAATCCTGATCGCGGCGGGATCTCACAATTAGTATGAATTTCAAACCCATGTGGATGTTTTTCAAAAAAATGTGGGTGATGTTCTTTGAAATACAAAATCACTGACTTTACCAAATCCAATTCTCCATTCAATTCAATTTTCGAAATATCTTCATATTCAAGGCGAAGATTTAAATCATACGAATCTAAAATTATTTTCTTATCATCCCGAGGGATAAAAGTCGTATAAGCATATCTATTAATAGCGGCGTTTAAAACAACTCCACCATATTCTTCAGTGTAGGGGCTCAGGTCAGTCCCTCCCCCACCAAAGCTAATTCTAACCGGAGCACGTGATCGTATTATTGGCATAAATTAATCTTATGAAATTCCTCTACAAATTGATTATAAGTGTCAAACGTCCCTATATCAATAAAGTATCCATCTTGAACCTCCCACCCATAAAAATCTTTTTTAAGTTTTTCGAAAATCTCATACTCTAAAGAAAACTCCCCCTCTGGCATTAAATCCAAAATACCTTTACTCATCACACAAACTCCCGCATTTATTAAACCTGCTTCTTCTTGAGTTTCAATTGAGGCAAAGGTTGTAATTTCAGAGTCCTCATTCATTTCAACAAAACCGGAATTCTGATTTCTTTTTATCAATTTAAGACTCATGGTACACAAAGCTTGTTTCTCCTTATGAAAATCCATTAACCCCTTCAAATCTAGCTCCAAAAAAGTATCCCCATTAACAACTACAAAATTATCAGCCACTAAATCCTCCGCTAATTTTATAGCTCCTCCGGTACCTAATGGGTTTTCTTCAATTGTATATTTAATAGTAACTCCCCAGGCAGAACCATCCCCAAAATAATCTATTATTTGCTCTCTTAAGTACCCAACCGCCAAAATAAAATCATTAGCTCCTTGTCCTTTATAGTATTCAATCAAATACTCAAGAAAAGGCTTCCCGTCAATTGGGACCATTGGTTTAGGAATATCATTAGTTAATGGTCGCAGCCGTGTGCCCAACCCGCCACAAAGAATTAGAATTTGCATGGTTGAAATATAATACATTATTCAAATAAACCCAACCTTACGCTATGATAGGAGCCATGAACAAAGCTATTTTCTTAGATCGTGACGGAACCCTAAACTACGATGACGGGTATACTCACAAGCCATCTGACCTAAAAATATACGATGGGGTAATAGAAGGACTTAAAGAATTACAAGACCTCGGATACCTCCTTATTATTATCACCAATCAATCTGGGATTAACCGTGGGTTTTATGATGAAAACCAAATGAATGAATTCCACGAAACCTTATTATCTGAGCTAGGAGTTAAAATCGAAAAAATCTACTTTTGCCCACATAAACCAGATGAAAATTGTGATTGCCGCAAACCCAAACCAAAACTTCTCCAAAAAGCCCTTCAGGAATTCCATTTAACTCCCGAGGAATGTTATTTTGCTGGAGATAAAGATTCAGACATTCAATGTGGCCTAAACGCTGGCACCAAAACTTTCCTAATTACACACTCCAAAGGAGGCACTTTTCAAGATCTGGTTAAACTAATTAAATCGTAAACAAAAATCTATAACACTTCTTCCTTGCCCCCCTCCTCTTCTTAATTTAAAGTAAAAACGTTTTTATAGAATTCTAAATTTTTCTCATGCTTGATTTAAATATTTTCCGCGACAACCCAGAAGTCGTCAAAGCAGACCTCAAAAAACGCAACATAAATGAATCTATTGTTGATGAAGTTGTTAAACTCGATGCTGAAAATCGTGCCGAAATGCAAAAAGTAGAAGAAGCACGCGCTCAAAAAAACGCAGCTTCTGAAAAAATCGCCAAACTAGATGGTGAAGCTAAGCAAACCGCCATTTCTGAAATGAAAACAGTTGGGGAAAAAGAAAAAATCGCTCACGAAAAACAACAAAAAATCGAAGCTGACCTCAAAGAAAAATTAGCGAACATCCCCAACCTAACTCACGAAAGCACTCCCGCTGGGCCAGATGAAAGTGGTAACACCGTCATCGAAACCCACGGCACTCCACGCAAATTTGATTTTGAGCCCAAAGATCACGTTGAACTTGGCGTAAATCTAGGAATTTTAAATATAGAAGATGCTGTTCGAATGTCTGGATCCCGCTTTGCTTATCTTATGGGCGAAGCCGCTCTACTTGAATTTGCGCTCATTCAGTTCGCCATGCACAAACTTGTAAGTAAAGGGTTCAAGCCAGTCGTCCCGCCAGTCTTGGTCCGCGAACAGGCTATGTATGCAACTGGCTTTTTTCCCGCGGACCGCAACCAAATCTATCACGTTAATCCTAAACAAAGTGAAGACGATGACGAAAACGATGATCTCTATCTAGTAGGGACTTCCGAAGTGCCATTAACCATGATTCACGAAGGAAAAATCCTAGATGCGGCCGAGCTACCACTAAGGTACGCTGGTTTTTCAACCTGTTTCCGCCGCGAGGCCGGCACCTACGGTAAAGACATGCACGGCATCATTCGCGTCCACCAATTCGACAAAATTGAAATGTTCTCTTTCTGCCACCCAGACAAATCTTGGGACGAACACGAACTAATCCGCCAAACCGAAGAAGAAATCATGCAAGACCTCGGCCTCGCTTACCAAGTGGTAAACATTTGCTCTGGAGATCTCGGCTTCCCAGCTGCCAAAAAATACGATCTCGAAGCCTGGATCCCAACCCAAGACAAATATCGCGAACTTACTTCTTGCTCCAACTGCACTGATTATCAAGCACGCCGCGCTCGCATCCGCTATAAAAACCCCGAAACCAACAAAAACGAACACCTTCACACTTTAAATGGTACTGCTATCGCCATCGGACGCACCCTGGTGGCCATCATGGAAAACTACCAAGAAGCCGATGGCTCCATCAAAATCCCACCAGTACTCCATCCTTATATGAATGGGATTACGGAGATAAAGAAGACTTAACCAATCCTTTTCCCAATCTTGCCTTTACCTGTAATTACATGTATAATATATTGAAGTAAATTGGCGCCCAGAGAACCCTTAAAAGCGCCCTAACTAAAAACCTCCCATGCTAATCACACTTTCAACTGAATCTTTAAAAGGTTATGGGTTAAATCGAGTCTTTCGCTTTGCCAAAGAAGCTGGCTTTGACGGTATAGATTTAGCCATGGAAAACGGTCACTATGACAGTTTAGACGTCGATTATATTAAAGAACTAAGCAATGCGCTCAGCCTACCGATTGTAGCCATTCAAACCCCAAAAGCCACTTCCAAAACTAAGGTAGAAGAAGCTATTCGCATGGCTAAAAAGCTTGGAACTCGCATTATTGTAATTCAGCCACCCAAGTTATTAGATGTAAAACTAGCAAAATGGCTTCGTTCCGAAATCCCCAAGATTCGTCAAAAAGAAAATATTTCGATTGCCTTAGAAAATGCTTCTTCCAAAACCATGTTTGGATTCATCCCTGAATACGCCATGGCCAGTGTTGGAGAACTCAAAAAATTCAAACACGCTTGTTTAGATACTTCTCGAGCTGCGGAAAAGAAAGAAGACGTCATTCGCATTTATAGCGCTCTTAAAAAATATTTAGTGCACATTCATCTTTCCAATATCTATCGCAACAAACCTTACGCTCCCCCAGAAACTGGCAGCCTTCCCTTAGAAAGTCTTCTTTCTAAACTTAAAGCTGATAAATTCAAAGGAGCCATTTCTATCAGAGTAAAACCCAAAAACTATCACGTTGGGAATGAAGACAAAATGATGGAAAGCCTAAAGAGCTCTCTCAAATTTTGTCGCAAATATTTAGAAGGATAATTTTTAAAAAATCGCTCTCCTGTTAAATTGTTTTTAAACAATGTTTTTAATAAATTGCAATAGATTTTTCTGAAACAGGTTAATTTTCCTTTGACATAAGGAGAACTGTGAGTAGAATAGCTCTGCGCTTTTCTTATATATAAGAGTGTGTTGAGGAAGAACCTAAGTAAAGCACAAACCTGGGATTTACTCCCTTTATTCGTTACTTCCTCATGCTTTTCTATGGCTAAAAAAACGTCTTCTTCTAAACCTGCAAAAGCAAAAAAACAAATCAAAAAGACCACTAAATCAGCCCCTAAAAAGGCCCCTTCTAAAGCCGTTAAGTCAGTTAAAGTTAAATCAGTTAAAGTTAATCCCGTTCGCCAACGTAAGCTTTTGGTAACTCAGGATGACTACGCTATGCCGGATCTGATTGAGATCCAAACTGATTCTTATAAATGGTTTTTGGAAGAAGGAATCCGTGAACTTCTCGAAGAAATTTCCCCTATCACAGACTTTTCCGGGAAAAAATTAGAACTACACTTTCTAGAGCACTCCATTGGCGATGCCAAATACAAATCTTCTTTAGCTAAGCAAAAAAACCTTACTTTTGAAGCTCCTCTAAAAGTTCATGTTCAGCTCATCAATAAAGAGACTGGTGAAATTAAAGAGCAGGATGTTTTCCTAGGAGGGGTCCCACTTATGACCCACCAAGGAACTTTTATTGTAAATGGAATTGAAAGAGTAGTTGTTAGTCAATTAGTGCGCTCCCCCGGAGTATTTTTCTCTCGTAATTCTGCCGCACCTCCGTACTGCAACGCCAAAATCATCCCAAATCGTGGCGCTTGGCTCGAAGTTGAAACCGACAAAAAAGGGATCATTACTGTAAAAATTGATCGCAAACGCAAAATTCCTATTACTAGTTTATTGCGTGTTTTTGGTTATACCGAAGACAAAGACATTCTCAATCTTTTCAAGGATGACGTTAAAGATGAAATTCAAAACTACATCCTTCTAACTCTTGAAAAAGACACTGCCAAAACTGTGGACGAAGCCTACAAATCTATTTACCGCAAAATTCGTCCTGGAGACTTGGCTACTCCCGAAAACGCCAAATCTCTTATCCAATCCATGTTCTTTGATTACCGAAAATACGACATGGGACCAGTGGCACGTTATAAACTTAACCGTCGCTTTAAATTAAAAACCCCAAACACTCGCAAGAATCATACTTTCCAAGTCGATGATTTAGTTTTGATTCTAAAACACTTAATCAAACTTAATAACGGCGATGCTACTCCAGATGATATTGATCACTTAAGCAATCGTCGTATTCGTCCAGTTGGTGAGTTAGTACAAAACAAATTCCGTGTTGGTTTACTCCGCACTGATCGTATTGCCAAGGATCGTATGACTGTTATGGACTTAGAAACTGTCACACCAACTGAATTAATTAACTCTCGACCAATCACCGCTGCTCTTCGTGAATTTTTTGCTAGCTCTCAGCTATCACAATTCATGGATCAGACTAATCCCCTCGCTGAATTAGCTCATAAACGTCGTTTATCTGCTATGGGGCCAGGTGGTTTATCCCGTGAACGTGCTTCGTTTGATGTTCGTGATGTGCATGCTTCTCACTATGGTCGAATCTGTCCAATTGCTACTCCCGAGGGACCAAATATTGGTTTGGTTGTTCACTTAGCAACTTACGCTCGACTTAATAAATTTGGATTTATTGAAACTCCTTTCCGAGAAATCAACCATACGGTTGCTCCAGATTTAAAGAATCTTGTTGGTCATACTCTTGACGCTGAAGTTAAAGATAAAAGTAAAAAAACTATTGCCAAATCCGGCACCAAAGTTAACGAAGCTTTAGCCAAGAAAATCATCAAAGCAGTACCTAAAAATTCTGAAGTTAAAGTGGTTGCTTACCCTGGAAAAATGGTTAGTTATTTTGATGCTGAAGATGAACAAAGCATCATCGTGGCGCAAGCTAATTCCGAACTTACTGAAGATAATGAATTCGAAAAAAATCGTGTTGCTGCTCGTAGTAACAACGAGCCAACCATGTCACATATTCGTGACTTAACACACATTGATATTGCCCCTCAACAGATTATTTCGGTAACAACCTCACTTATTCCGTTCCTTGAACACGACGATAATACTCGTGCTTCAATGGGATCAAATATGCAGAGACAAGCCGTGCCTTTGCTTAAACCATCTTGCCCACTCGTCGGAACTGGTATGGAAAAAATTGCCGCCGAAAATTCAGGACAAGTAATTCTAGCCGAAGGACCTGGAAAAGTTTCTTCAGTTGATGCCGATCAAATCACAGTTCTTTATGACAATGGTAAAAAACAAATCTACGAATTAACGGTTTACACTCGTTCTAATCAAGCTACTTGCTGTCACCAACGCTCCATTGCAGTCAAAGGACAACGCGTTAAAAAAGGTGACCTCCTCGCTGACGGAACATCTACTAACGAAGGAGAACTCGCCCTTGGAAAAAACTTATTTGTCGCTTACATGAGTTGGCAAGGTTATAACTTTGAGGATGCGGTTATTATCTCTCAAAAACTAGTTAAAGCCGATGCTTTCAGCTCTGTTCATATCGAAACTTTCACCGTTGATATTCGTGACACCAAATTAGGACCAGAAGTTGTTACTTGCGACATTCCTAACGTTGGTGAAGCTCGCTTAAAAGATCTTGATGAAATGGGTGTGGTCCGAATTGGAGCCACGGTTCGAGAAGGAGATATTTTGGTTGGTAAAATCACTCCAAAAGGAGAGACTGAGCTAACCCCAGAAGAACGTCTACTTCGCGCAATCTTTGGTGACAAAGCTCGTGATGTAAAAGATACTTCTCTTCGTTTACCAGGAGGTGAAGGTGGGAAAGTTGTTAAAGTTGAAATCTTTAGCCGTGAAAATGGTGATGAGCTTCCTACCGGAGTTATCCAACAACTTCGTGTAAATGTAGCGCAGACTCGCAAAATCTCGGTCGGAGATAAGGTCGCTGGTCGTCACGGTAATAAAGGTGTGATCTCTATTATTGTGCCGCAAGAAGATATGCCTTATTTACCAGACGGAACACCAATTGATATTATTTTGAATCCTCTTGGTGTGACCAGTCGTATGAATATCGGACAAATTTTGGAAACTCACTTAGGTTGGGCCTGTCATGACCTTGGCGTTAAGGTTGCTACCCCAGCTTTGAATGGTGCTCCAACTGAAATCACTCATGAATATCTCAAAAAAGCTGGTCTTCCTGAAGACGGGAAAGAACAACTTTTTGATGGACGAACTGGAGAACCTCTTGATCACCGCACTACCGTGGGAATCGCCTATGTGATGAAATTAAATCACTTAGTTGAAGACAAAATCCATGCTCGTTCAGTTGGTCCATACTCACTTGTTACGCAACAACCTCTCGGAGGTAAAGCACAACATGGTGGACAACGTTTTGGAGAAATGGAGGTTTGGGCGCTCGAAGCTTATGGAGCAGCTCACACTTTACAAGAAATGCTCACCATCAAATCTGATGATGTGTATGGTCGCGCCAAAGCTTACGAATCTATTGTAAAGGGTGAACCAATCAAAAAACCGCGCACTCCAGAATCATTCAATGTTTTAACTCGTGAATTACAAAGTCTCTGTCTCAACGTCGAATTAATTGAAAAACTAGTTGATACCAAAGAAGCAGATGATGAAGAATACATCGAACCACAAGAAGCAGACTTAGAGCTAAAACCACCAGACGAAGAAGCTCCTCTAGTTGATGACAGCACTAAAATTACTGATCCCGCTGTTATCGAAAATAATTAATATTTATTTTAACCCTTTTAAAATGAGAAGTGTAAACAAAGTTATCTTAATTGGTAACGTCACACGAGACCCTGAACTCCGCCAAACTCAAAGCGGGCAATCCGTTTGTACTTTTGGTTTAGCTACCAACCGTGAATGGGTCACTTCAGACAGTCGCAAAAAATCATCCGCTGAATATCACGAAGTTGTAGCCTGGGCTCAATTAGCTGACATTTGTGATAAATACGTTCGTAAAGGAAAACTTCTTTACATCGAAGGTTACCTTAAAACTCGCAGCTGGGACACTCCAGAGGGTATTCGCAAATTCAAAACCGAAGTTGTTATTCAAGACATGATTATGCTTGAAAAACGTAGCGATGCTGATGGTATAGATACTGAATTTGCTGGCTCTGGTGCTACCATAAATGATTATGATGACTATCAAGAAACTCCTGCTCCAGCCGAAGAAGCAGCCAAAGATGATGAAGAAACTAAGACTGAAACTGAAACCGAAGCAAACGAATCAGTCGAAGAAACTTCGACCGAAACTCCAACTGAAGAACCAGCCAAAGATGATAAAAAAGATGATGACGATGATGATGATGATGATGACGACGATAAAGATAAGGAAGAAGAGAAAAAAGAAGAAAGCTTAATTGACGCTGACTTTGGCCTCTAAATTTTATTCCTCGCTCTAAATAACTCCTCTTTATATGGCAAAACCTGCACCAATTGATTTCAAAGGAATTGCGATCTCCGTCGCTTCCCCAGAAGAAATCCTATCTTGGTCTCACGGTGAAGTTAAAAAACCAGAGACCATTAATTACCGCACCCAAAAACCAGAACGGGACGGTCTTTTCTGTGAAAAGATTTTCGGCCCAACTAAAAACTGGGAATGTTACTGTGGAAAATACAAACGCATCCGCTATAAAGGTGTGATTTGTGAAAAATGTGGCGTTGAAGTGGCCCGCTCTATTGTTCGTCGTGAACGTATGGCTCACATCAAACTCGCTGTCCCGGTAACTCACATTTGGTTTTTAAGATCAACTCCAAGTCGAATTGGTCTTCTTTTAAACCTTCCTGTAAAAACTATCGAACAAGTTGTTTATTTTGCTGCTTACATCGTCACGCAGGTCGATGAAAAAGCTAAAGAGGAAACCATTGAACAACTTAAAGAAGAATTTAAAACCTACAAGAAAAAAATTCAAAAAGAGTTCAAAGCCAAACTATCCGTCACCAAAGATGAAGATGCCCAAGCCCTTGTTGAACAAGAACTTGCAACTGAATTAGAAGAATTAACTTCTAAGCACAGCACTGCCCGCGATGAACTTAATTCTTTAGATTCCGGAAATGTTCTTAGCGAGCTTTCTTATCGCGATATGTCCATGAAATTTGGTCACGTATTCAAAGCTGGCACTGGTGCTGAAGCCATTCGAGATGTGGTTAGACATATGAATCTTGAAGAACAGGCTAAAAGCCTTCGTGAACAACTTAAGAAATCTAGTGGTCAAAAGCACAAAAAACTCACCAAACGTCTCAAATTTGTTGGGAGTTTAATGAAAGCAGAAATCAAACCAGAATGGATGGTTTTGACTGTTCTACCAGTTATTCCACCAGATTTAAGGCCTATGGTTCAGTTAGACGGCGGACGATTTGCCGCTTCAGATCTCAACGACTTATACCGCCGGGTTATCAATCGTAATAACCGTCTCAAACGGTTAATGTCCATTGGTGCTCCAGAAGTAATTTGTCGTAACGAAAAACGTATGCTGCAAGAGGCTGTAGATGCCCTTCTTAATAATAGTGCTCGTCAAAGCCGCACTGTTTTCAATACCGGAGATAAACGTAAATTACGTTCTCTTTCTGACATGTTAAAAGGTAAACAAGGACGTTTCCGCCAAAACTTGCTTGGAAAACGTGTTGATTACTCTGGTCGTTCCGTAATTGTGATTGGACCTAAACTTAAACTTCACCAGTGTGGTTTACCAAAAACCATGGCTTTAGAACTTTTCAAACCCTTTGTAATTGGTCAACTTATTAGAGATGGCTACGCTCACAATATTAAAAACGCTGAACGCTTAATCACAGCCAGTAAACGTGAAGTTTGGGATATTTTAGAAAAAATCACCAAAAATCACTACGTTCTCTTAAACCGTGCTCCTACCCTTCACCGTCTTGGTATTCAGGCTTTCCAGCCAGTACTTGTAGAAGGTAAAGCCATTATGGTTCACCCGCTAGTTTGTGCTGCTTTTAACGCTGACTTTGATGGAGATCAAATGGCGGTTCATGTGCCTCTTTCCAAAAGAGCCCAAGAAGAAGCAGGAAGCCTTATGCTTTCTTGTAAAAATCTTCTCAAACCATCAGCTGGAGAACCGATTGTTAATCCAACTCAAGATATGGTGTTGGGATGTTACTTCTTAACCCAAATTCATCCTGGCAAAAAAGGTGAAGGCATGATCTTTTCCGGATTCGAAGAAGCTCTTATTGCTTACCAAATGGGACATGTTCACCTGCAAGCTATTATCAAAGCTCGCGTAAATGGAGAAATCATTGAAACCTCAGTTGGACGACTTATTTTCAACGACACTATTCCAGAGGGTATGGAATACATCAACAAACCCATGACCAAAAAAGCACTCCTAAATGCTATTGCGCGATGTTACAACGAACTTGGCGAAGAAAAAACCGCTGAAATGGCCGATGAAATTAAGAAGGCCGGTTTTGAATACGCTACTTTATCAGGACTTTCAATTAGTGCTTCGGACATGGTTGTTCCCAAGGAAAAGGATAAAATCGTAGACAATGCCTCTGAAATTATTAAAAATATTAATAATCAATTTTGGAAAGGCTTAGTTACTGATCGTGAACGCTATGAGCACACCATTAAACTATGGTCTCAAACCAAAGTAGATATTGCTAAAATAATGATTAAAAACTTTAAGCCAGAAAACGATATTTTCTACACCATTGACTCTGGCGCTCGTGGTAACTGGGGACAAATTACTCAGCTTTGTGGAATGAAAGGATTGGTGGCTAATCCAGCTGGTGAAACTATTGAACTTCCAATCAAATCTAACCTCAAAGAAGGATTCTCAATTCTTGAATACTTTATTGCCACGCATGGTGGACGTAAAGGTAAATCTGATACTGCTCTTAAAACAGCGGAAGCTGGTTACTTAACACGTCGTTTAGTAGATGCTGTGCAAGATGTTGTTATTAAAGAATATGATTGTGGATCACGTAATGAGCATCTTATTACTAGAAAGCAAAGTGACGAAATTGGTGAAGATTATGAAAAACGAATTTATGGTCGTGTTCTTATTTACAACCTTAAAGATCCAAAAACCGGCAAAACCATTGCCAAAAAGAACACGGGGATTGGTCACCAACTTGTTGATCAAATCAAAGAGCTTGGTATTGATGAAATGATTGTACGTGACGTAATGAGTTGCCGTTCGCCTAAGGGTATTTGCCAAATGTGTTACGGCCGAGACTTAGGTACTAATGAGGCAGTAGACATTGGAACTGCGGTTGGAATTATTGCGGCTCAAAGTATTGGTGAGCCAGGAACTCAGCTTACGATGCGTACCTTCCACATGGGTGGTGTTGCGGAAGGTTCTGATATTACTCAAGGTCTAACTCGAGTAGAAGAACTTTTTGAAGCCAGACCACCAAAAAAACCGGCTATCCTCTCCCAAAACAAAGGGAAAGTTAAAATTACTCGCCGTTCGGGTAATATTGACATTTCTATTATTGCGGACGAAGAAATGCAAAAAACTTATCTTGTTTCTTCAGGCATGGAAGTCTTTGTAAAAGCTAAGGACAAATTTAAGAAAAAAGAAGTTCTTGCTAAAAACCCTGAGAACAAAAGCAGTGTTAAAGCCGAAGAAGCTGGCACAGTAGTAAAAGTAACCAAAGACAGCATTATCATTAAATCAGATGAAGCGGTTGAGGAAACTTACAAACTTCCTACCGGAAGAGCAGCTCTTGTTAAGAACAATGATCTTGTTGGTCCTGGTCAACCACTAACTACTGGACATCTTAATCTACGTGAACTAATGAGTCTTAATGGCTTGGCAGCGTCTCAAAAATACCTCCTAAACGAGGTTCAAAGTATTTACGCTGCTCAAGGTCAAAAAATTAACGACAAACACATTGAAATCATTATTCGCCAAATGTTCTCCAAAATTCGCATTTTAGAGTCTAATGACTCTAAATATCTCCCTGGTGAAATTATTGACTTCCTTGTATTCGAAGACACTAACGCTAAGCTCAAGAAAAAGAAAAAAACACTTGCCACCGGAGAACGTCTTTTGCTTGGATTAACCCGTATTTCTCTTCAAACCGATAGTTGGCTTTCTGCTGCTTCTTTCCAAGAAACCATTCGTGTCTTGGTTGAAGCTTCTACAACTCGTAAGATCGATAACTTACAAGGATTAAAAGAAAACGTCATTATCGGTAAACTTATTCCAGCTGGCGCCACCTATCGTCGCCTTAACAATTTGGAATAATAGCTTGCGCTTAAGGAAAAAATCCGTTAAAAGAGACGAGCGCAAAAAAATCTAATATCACTTAGTTAAATCTTATGCCTACGATCAATCAACTCATCCGTAAATCACGGAAATCGCCGAAGAAGAAAAGTAAATCTCCGGCTATGCAATGGATTTTTAATACTCTTAAAAATCGTTCTACTAAGCTTAGCTGTCCTCAAAAAAGAGGTGTCTGTGTGAAAGTAACAACTATGACACCAAAAAAACCGAACTCTGCCTTGCGTAAAATTGCTCGTGTTCGTTTAACCAATGGTATTGAAGTTAACGCTTACATCCCTGGTGAAGGTCACAATCTCCAAGAACACTCGGTTGTAACTATTCGTGGTGGTCGTGTAAAAGATCTACCTGGTGTGCGTTACCATATTGTTCGTGGAACACTTGATACTCAAGGTGTTGCCGATCGTAAACAATCACGTTCTGTTTACGGTACTAAACGACCAAAAAACTAAACTTATCTAACCTTTCTTTAAAAAATGGCCCAACGAATTCATAGACATATCCCAGAAGACTCCAATCCTCTACAAGAAAAATTCATCAACTACATTATGCTTGATGGAAAAAAGAGTATTGCCCGTACAATTTTTAAAGACGTCATGGACGAAATTAAAAAGAAAGGTCACAAAAACCCAGAAACAATTTTTGAAAAAGCAATTGAAACAGTTGAACCATCTATGGAAGTTCGCCCCAAGCGTATTGGTGGCGCGGTTTACCAAATTCCAATGGAGGTAAAACCAAAAAGACGAATCATGTTATCTTTCCGTTGGATTCTAAGCGCTGCCCGCAAAGAAAAAGGATCTCCAGTTGCCGTTCGTATTGCTCGTCAATTACTAGATGCTTCCGAAGGAATCGGGGCCGCTGTTAAAAAGAAAGAAGACACTCACAAAATGGCTGCAGCTAACAAAGCGTTTGCTCACTACGCAAGGTACTAACACGCGAAGAGAATGAAATTCTAGTTCGCGCAGCGCAGCGCCTGAAAAGGCGCAAGCAACCTTTGTATTAAACCATTTTTAAACCTGTGAGTTTATTCGCGGTGGAGCGAATATCCCCGTTCATCTTTTTTTAATTTTCATTTCATTTTTTTGTTAAATTTCCTTCATCTCATTTTGTTAACCTTAAATTGTTCAAGCCTGGGGGTGGTGCGGACACGTTGAAAGATTTGACATCTATTCAACAGGGGTTCAACTCCCCTCGCCTCCACCACTTGAACATAATGAAAAGGGCCTCCAAAATTGGGGGCTCTTTTCGATGGTGCGTTGAAAGATTTGACGTTTAAATTATAGCTCAAATACAACAAAAGTTCAACGCTTGAGGAGAAAATATCGCTCACATTCTTTGGGGAATCCGCCAAATTGCGGAAGACCCCACAGACAACAGAAGAACGATTTTTTTGGCAGCGATCAGAGAAGATCAGGCGGTATTGGGAAATAATGGTAACGAAAAATTATCACTAGCATCATCCCAATCCCCAGCGGTAACCCAAAAATTATCACCGGGACGCCAACAACTATCGTAATCCAATTCTCAGAGCTGCTTTCAGTCACCAAGGGGGAATACATAGCCGCCCGGCCCATTAACATCACCATTAACCCTCCCAGAGAAGACATACCGATCACCGACAAAGAGCTATCCGTCAGCCAGAACCGCACCACGCTGGCTTTCATCGCGAAACCAAAAAACACCGCGATGCCAACATTTCCCAGCCAGGCATAGTCAGTCCCTGCCACCAAATAACAACCGATCAGAGCCAAAACCAGCACCACCACGGCCTCCACCACCGACACGTACCAATACGCTTTCATTTCCTTGCCCCTTCGTTGTTTACGAACTTTTCTCCTCAAGCGAACTATACTAATGGCTAGGCGAAATAAGCACCTGCCCAAAACTTGGCCAGAACTCAAAATCTACCCTACCATAAGATAATCCGCTTAAAGTCTAATTTTCAAAGATCCGGATCCACCCCAGATCTAAAATTGGCCTCAACCCTACCCCAAAAAACCAAAACCTGTCAACGCACGACTACTTCAGCCTGTTGCTCCCCCTCTATTTCTCCTGTAAACTTGTCGGCGTACAAATTTAAACCCTCCAACAATGAAAATCCGTAATATCTTCCCCCTAGCCCTAATCGGAGCCTCTGCTCTTTTTATGACTGGTTGTTTAGATGATGGCTCTCTTTCCACCATTGAATACAACAATACAGTGGTTGAAACTTTAAACAGCACCTCTGCAGTTATTGAAGAAACTACTGATTCCTATGATTTAAGTGTTCCCAACATTGTCACCGAAGAATCTGAAATCGACACCACTGACATGGAAACAGCCCTTCTATCTGCTCAAGCCAAAGTCACCGAAGCCAAAACAGTACTCGACTTAATTAGTAAAAACGCTGAACAACAAGAAGCAGTTATGGCTGAATTTACAAATTATCTTGAACTAGGTGAAGCTTACGTTGTTATTTACGAAACTGTTACAACCTACTATTCTGCCCAAGAATACATTGAAAGCCTCGACCTAGTAGCTGAATACGACGAGTCTTTACACTCTGGATACAATGACTTTATTGATTCCAATAATACTCTCGTCGATATTTTAGCTAGTTATATTGAATAAAATCCGACTCTTAAGAACCTTGACTTTACCCATTCAAACCCTATAATGCTTCCGCTTTATAAAGGCATTTGATTTACTAAATCTTAAAAAAAATCACTCATGTCAGAAGATCTAAATTTCCTCCGCAATATTGGTATTTGTGCTCATATTGATGCTGGTAAAACAACTGTTACCGAACGTATCTTATTCTATACTGGTAAAAGCCATAAAATTGGTGAAGTTCACGAAGGTGAAGCCACCATGGACTGGATGGAACAAGAACAAGAACGTGGTATTACCATTACTTCGGCTTGTACCACTTGTTTCTGGACACCAATACACGGCGAAACCGAAAAACACCGTATCAACATTATCGATACTCCGGGACACGTAGATTTCACCATGGAAGTAGAACGCGCGCTTCGCGTGCTTGATGGCGCAGTGGTTGTTTTTGATGGCTCTCAAGGTGTTGAGCCTCAATCTGAGACTGTTTGGAGACAAGCTGATCGCTATGAAGTACCTCGAATGGCTTTTGTTAACAAAATGGACAAAACCGGTGGTGATTTTTACATGAGTTTAGATTCGATTCACGAAAGACTTAACAAAGACGCAGTTGCAATTCAACTTCCAATTGGAGAAGAAAACAACTTTAGTGGAGTTATTGATCTTCTAACTCAAAAAGCCTACACCTTTGATGGAAAAATGGGCGAAAATGTGATTGAAATTGAAGTTCCAGCTGACATGAAAGAAAAAGTTAAAGAATACCGCGCTATCCTAATCGAACGAATTTCCGAAACCGATGACGACCTTATGGAGAAATATTTAAGTGACGAAGAACCAACTCTCGTGGAACTCAAAAAAGCGCTTCGCAAAGCAACTATCTCCTTCCAATTAATTCCAGTTCTTTGTGGAACTGCTCTCCAAAACAAAGGAGCGCAGTTATTACTAGACGCTGTCTGTGATTTTCTTCCTTCACCAATGGATTTACCTCCTGTTAAAGGAACCAAGCCAAACTCCGAAGAAGAAGCCAGCCGCGAACTTACCGAAGACGCTCCATTCTCTGCTCTTGCCTTCAAAATCGCAACTGACCCTTACATTGGTAAACTTTGTTTCTTACGTGTGTATTCTGGAAAACTTGAATCTGGAAGTTACGTTTACAACTCCTCTACCGATCAAAAAGAACGAATCGGTCGTTTAGTTCAAATGCACTCCAACTCTCGTGAAGAAATCAAAGAAGTTAAAGCTGGTGACATTGTAGCGGCCGTTGGTCTGAAAAAAACCACTACTGGTAACACTCTTTGTGACGACAAGAATACAATCATTCTAGAGTCCATGGACTTCCCAGAACCAGTTATTGATATTGCGATTGAGCCTAAGACTAAGGCTGACCAAGAAAAAATGGGTATTGCCCTTCAAAAATTGGCTGAAGAAGATCCAACTTTCCGTGTTCACACTGATGACGAAACCGGTCAAACCATTATCGGTGGTATGGGAGAACTTCACTTAGATATTATTGTTGATCGCATGCGTCGTGAATTCAAAGTAGAAGCCAATGTTGGTCAACCACAAGTTGCCTACCGCGAAACTATTCAAAAAGAAGTTAAAGCCGAAGAAAAATATTCCAAACAAACTGGTGGTCGTGGTCAATATGGTCACGTTTTGATGAAAATCTCACCTAACGAACCTGGTAAAGGCTTCGAATTCGTTAACTCTATTGTTGGCGGAAAAATTCCAAAAGAGTTTATCAACCCCGTTCAAAAAGGTGTTGAACAAGCTATGACTCGCGGTATTGTCGCCGGATATCAAGTTGTTGATGTTAAGGTCGAACTTTACGATGGTTCTTACCATGATGTTGACTCCTCTGAAATGTCGTTTAAGACCGCTGGTTCTATCTGTTTCCGTGATGGGGCTCGCGCCGCTAACCCCGTTATTCTAGAACCAATCATGAAAGTTGAAGCCATTACCCCCGAAAATTATATGGGTGATGTAATGGGTGATCTAAACTCTCGCCGTGGTCAAATTCAAGAAATGGGAGATCGCGGACAAGCTAAATTCATCCGGGCTCTTGTTCCACTTTCTGAAATGTTTGGCTACGCTACTGACCTTCGCTCTATGACTCAAGGTCGAGCCAGTTACTCAATGGAGTTCGAACAATACGAAAAAGCACCTAAAAACGTTACTGAAAAAATTAAGGCTGATAAAGGGATTACCGCTTAAACATAACCACAATCCCCTTTTTAAAAACCACTAAAATATCACAAAATTGTCTTGCATCGTTTTCTTGATTCGAGTATAGTCTTCCCGCGTTTGCATTTCAGATGCAATCCATTCGCAAATTAAATAACCCTAACCTTTACCCGCAATGTCAGACACATTCCAACGTACAAAGCCTCACGTGAATGTTGGTACAATCGGTCACGTTGACCACGGTAAGACAACTCTTACTGCGGCCATGACTATTGTTGCTAACAAGAAATTCGGTGGGCTTAACAAAGCTGTAGCTTTCGATCAAATCGATAACGCTCCAGAAGAACGCGAACGTGGTATCACAATCGCAACCTCTCACCAAGAGTATGAGACTGAAAAACGTCACTACGCTCACGTTGATTGTCCAGGTCACGCCGACTATATCAAGAACATGATTACTGGGGCCGCCCAAATGGACGGTGCTATTTTAGTTTGTTCCGCTGCTGACGGCCCAATGCCACAAACCCGTGAACACATCTTGCTTGCTCGCCAAGTTATGGTGCCAGCTGTTGTCGTCTTCCTTAATAAAATGGATATGGCAGACGAAGAAATCGCTGAACTTTCCGAAATGGAAATTCGTGAACTACTTACTAAATATGGATTCCCAGGTGATGACACTCCAATTATCAAAGGATCCGCTCTTAAGGCCCTCGAAAACCCAGATGACGAAGCTGCAATTGCTCCAATCATCGAACTATTCGAAGCTCTTGATAATTTCATTCCAGAGCCAACTCGTGAATTAGACAAACCATTTCTTATGCCTGTTGAGGATGTTTTCTCAATTAAAGGTCGTGGAACTGTGGCTACTGGTCGTATTGAACAAGGTATTGTTAAAACTAGTGAAGAAGTTGAAATCATTGGAATCAAAGATACTCGAAAAGTTATTGTTACTGGTGTTGAAATGTTCAAGAAACTTCTTGATCAAGGTCAAGCTGGTGATAACGTTGGCCTACTACTACGTGGAATCGAGCGTGAAGAAATCGAACGTGGACAAGTTATTGCTAAACCAGGTTCAATTACTCCTCACACTAAATTCGACTCCGAGGTTTATGTTCTAGCCAAAGAAGAAGGTGGACGACACACTCCTTTCTTCAAGGGTTACAAACCTCAATTTTACATTCGAACAACCGACGTTACCGGTACTATCGAACTCCCTGACGGAGTAGAGATGGTTATGCCTGGTGATAATATCAAAATGGTTGTTTCTCTTGGATCACCTATCGCGCTTGACGAAGGTACTCGCTTCGCTATTCGTGAAGGAGGCCGCACTGTTGGTGCTGGTGTTGTAACCAAGATTCTTGAATAAGAGCTGAAGAAATAAATTTAAAAGCCCCTGCCGAAAGGTAGGGGTTTTTTGTTAGCGCCGAAAAACACTCTTAACTCGAGTTATCATCCTCCTGATAAGGCCATCTTTCCCGACTTCATTTAAAGTATTAATAGCTGATTCTCGTACCCCATAAATCTTTTCGGGATTTTGATGCTTATAGTAAATCGCGCGCACAAAATTACTCATCATACTCATCAAAACCACTCGTTTCTTCTCCTTATCAGTTTGCAAACCAGAATTAGCAGCAAATTCAGGTAAAACATCTTTTTCTAATCGATCTTTATTAGTTTCCGCCACTTCATCCAAAAGAACCATTAATCTCGATCGCAAAGGATCCTTTTTGTTAGTAACCCCCAAATTGTCCCAAGAATGAACATCATCAAAAGACTTCCCGCGTGGGGCAATAAAAGTATTATACTCCTCTACCAACCCTTCCTTAGGAACCCCAGCAATAAAAGATTTAAAAGCCCCCCGACATTGATTTAAAACAGTCTTTAAAATCTTATGATTAATCTCCTCAATCGTCTGCTTAACATCATCTCCAAACATCTGTATTTCTGGCTGTCCCTGTCCTCGTAAAATCTCATTTGCTTTATTAAATTTCTCTATTTCCATAGGATCCGCATTCGCCACATTTAAAGACGCCCCCCCTCCCCCTAAGCTCTGCGCAATTTGCTCTGGCGTATTTTTGATAAAATTTGTCACATCATGACTAGCCTGGGGCAAGCCCTGGATTTTTTTAATTGTTCGCCGATTGGGAAAAGAATCTACTACAGTTTTTGACCGCATAGGATTTCTTTGTTTTAAATCCTTATTATTATAAGGATTTTAACAGATTTGTCAAGCCTTCCTACTCCTTATACTTGACCTTCTTAAGGGTTTCCTATAAAAAGCTAGAGCAACAAAACGAAGAAGTTGCTTTTAACTTCTTCCTCGCCTACCTGTTAAACAGCTGGCGGGACATCTCAGCCTAATATCAACACTACTTACTGTAGCCGGCCGAGATGGGCGGCTATTTTTGTATCTCTAACCTCAAAAAAACATGCCTGCAGCCAAAAAAACCACTAAGAAGCCCACCACCAAAGCTAAATCTACGGCTAAAACTAAAGAAAAAGCAGCTAAAGACTCCAAAAAAGAGACTGCTATCGGAAAACAACGTATTCGTATCAAAATCAAAGCTTTTGATCACAAAGTTATTGACGACACTACTCGCCTTATTATAGAAACTGCCGAACGAACTGGAGCGGTTATTTCTGGGCCAATCCCTCTTCCAACTAAAATTGAGAAATTCACGGTTAATAAGTCTACTTTTGTACACAAAACTTCTCGCGAACAGTTTGAAATCCGCACTCACAAACGTTTACTCGACATCAATGAAAGCACTCCAAAAACTATCGAAGCCTTATCTGGACTCAGCCTTCCAGCTGGTGTGGATATTGAAATTAAGATGATTGCTGCTTAAAAAATCTCAAAAAAGCCCTTGACTTAAGGTTAAGGCCCCGTTATCTTAAGCGGGCTTTAAATCTGTTACTTTCCCTGTTGCCCAGGGAAGAGGGAGGAGGCCATCAGGTCAAAACCCTCGAGCATAAAGCTCATAACCTCTACCTATTATGTCTGGTATTCTCGGTCGAAAAATCGGTATGACCCGCATCATCCAAGATGATGGCTGTGTGATCCCTCTGACAGTGGTTGAGTGCACTCCTAATGTTGTCACTCAAGTAAAAACTGCTGAAAAAGATGGATATCCGGCGATAGTCCTCGGCTTTAATGCGTTGTCTAAACCTAAAAAGACCAAAAAATTTCACCACTCGCGTGAATTTAAGACCCTTGAAAACGAGGAAAATCCTATTAATAAAGGTGACGAAGTCAAAGTCGATATCTTTGAAGAAGGTGAATCAGTGAAAGTTACTGCCTTTTCCAAAGGTAAAGGTTTTGCTGGTGTAATTAAACGACACAATTTTTCCCGCGGCCCAGAAACTCATGGTTCACATCACCATCGTGAACCAGGATCAATTGGTATGTGTGCCAAACCAGCCCGCGTACTAAAAGGCAAAAAAATGCCTGGTCAAATGGGTAACAAACAAGTCACCCTCATTAATTCCACTATTGCCTATGTTGATTTAGAAAAAAATCTCCTAGGACTTAAAGGAACAGTCCCTGGTGGAAACGGAAACCTCGTTATTGTTAGAAAAAAATCTTAATTAAATTATGAAAGTCACTGTTTACTCACAAACCGGCGAAAAGAAAGGAGATATCACCTTAAACAAAGACATCTTCGGACACGAGGTAAACGAAGGTTTAATCCACCAAATGCTTGTTTTACAACAAGCTAACGCTCGAAGCCCAATCGCTCACACTAAGACTCGTGGCGAAATTCGTGGTGGTGGTCGCAAGCCTCATCGTCAAAAAGGAACTGGCCGTGCTCGTACTGGTTCTATTCGCACTCCTATACACCGTGGTGGTGGGACTGTCTTTGGGCCACGCAACACCCGCAATTTCACACTCATGATGCCAAAAAAACAACGCCGCAAAGCTCTTTTCTGTGCTCTTTCTAGTAAAGCAAATGACAAACAAATTTTAGTTCTAGATAAATACGAAACCAAAGAAGTTAAAACCAAAGCTTTCGCCGATATGATTGGTAAATTACCAGTTGAACGAAATGCGCTGGTTGTTCTTCCTGAGAAAAACGAAATTATGCAAAAATCAGCTCGCAACTTACCTAATGTAAAGACTGTTCTGGCTGGTTACCTTAATATTCAAGACCTTTTTAAATACAACTCTCTTATTTTCCTAAAAGACGCTCTTCCTAAGTTGGAAGAAACCTTTTTAAAAGCTTAAATAATGGATCTCTACCACGTTATCAAAAAACCAGTACTCAGTGAAAAGACTACTCGTGACGCTGCAGGTCGCTATACCTTCATTGTTCACAGCAAAGCTACTAAAATCGATGTTAAAAACGCCATCAAAGAACTCTACGGCGTAAAGGTAAAAAGTGTAAATGTCCGTCCTACTCCTTCTAAAGTTCGTTTAGTCGGACGAGGACGCAAAATCCAAAAACGTGATCGAGTTAAAAAAGCTACTATCACGCTTGAACCTGGTAAAACAATTGATATCTACAAATTTTCTAAAGTTAAATCTAAATAATTTCAAATGGCAGTACGCAAAGTTAAAGCTACAACTCCCGGCAGACGACAAATGAGTGTTTCCACCTTCGAAGAGGTGACTACCAACAAACCTCTAAAATCTCTCGTTAAATCAAAAAAACGAAGTTCTGGTCGTAATAGCCAAGGACGAATTACTGTTCGTCACCGAGGAGGAGGAGCTAAATCTCATTACCGCCAAATAGATTTTGATCGAACTAAGAATCTTAATATTGAAGGACGTGTAGCTACGATTGAATACGATCCTAATCGAAATGCTTATATTATGTTGGTTTTCTATAAAAACGGTGACAAGCGCTACCATATCGCTCCCGACAAAATCAAGGTTGATGATCGAATTTTAACTGCTCCTCAAACTAAGATTAAAACTGGTAATCGTCTTCACGTTGAAAACATCCCAGTTGGTTTCAGTATTTACAATATTGAATTAACACCTGGTAAAGGTGGTCAAATCGTTCGTTCTGCTGGAGCGTCCGCAAAACTTATTTCCCTGGAAAGCAAAATGGCTCAAGTCCAATTGCCTTCTGGAGAAGTGCGTCTTGTGCACAAACACGCTTTTGCCACTATTGGTTCTGTCAGTAATGCCGAATTTAGTAATATTAAAATCGGTAAAGCTGGTCGTAATCGTCATAAAGGTAAACGCCCTCAAGTCCGTGGTAAGGTTATGAATCCTTGTGATCACCCCCATGGAGGAGGAGAAGGAAGTAATCCAATTGGGTTAAAACATCCAAAAACTCCTTGGGGCCTACCAGCGCTTGGTGTTAAAACCAGAAAGCGTAAAAAAACCAATATGTATCGCCTTCGCGATCGTAAAGGCAGAAACCTTATTAAAAGCTAATTAAATATGTCTCGAAGTTCTAAAAAAGGTCCATACGTTGATCCGAAGCTGATCAAAAAAATCATGCTTCAAAACGAAAATAACCAAAAAAAGGTCATTAAGACCTGGGCTCGAGATAGTGTTATTGCTCCAGAATTTGTTGGGCACACTATTGCAGTCCACAATGGAAAACAACACATCCCTGTCTTTGTCACTGAACAAATGGTTGGTCATCGCCTCGGAGAATTCTCTCCAACTCGCAAATTCAGAAGTCACGGTGGTAGACTAGCTAAATAACTTACACTTAAATGATTGCACATCTAAGAAGAACTCGGATCTCTCCTAAAAAGCTAAGCCTCGTGGCGGCTATGATTCGTAAAAAATCTGTAAACGAGGCTCTCGAAATTCTTAAATTTACTCCAAAAAAAGCGGCTGCCACTCTATATAAAGTAGTGCAATCCGCCGGCAAAAATGCTGAAAACAATTTTAAACAAGATCCAACTTCTCTCGTAATTAAAGAAATTATTGTCACTCAAGGTCCAACTTACAAACGTTGGCAATCAGTCTCTCGTGGACGCGCTCATCCAATCTTAAAAAGAACTAGTCACGTTACTGTGAAAATCGAATCCTCCGGCAAAGTTGAAGAACCGAAAAAGAAAGTGGCCGCCAAAAAGGAAGAGCCCAAGACTGAGACCCCTAAAAAACCTACTGAACCTACTGAATCTAAAAAATCTTAATTTAATCACTCCCCTTCTCTATGGGACAAAAAGTTAATCCAAAAAGCTTACGCATCGGAATAATTCAAACGTGGGAATCGAACTGGTTCGCTGGGAAGCATCGTTATAAAAAACTTTTGCACCAAGATCTTAAGATTCGAACATTTATTAAAGAGTATTTCAAAGACGGACATATTTCTAAAGTAGAAATCTTACGTGACGCCAATAATACTAGCCTAATTCTTCACACTTCAAGACCAGGAGCAATTATTGGTCGACAAGGAGAAGGGATTGAAAAATTCCAGAAAACGCTTGAAAAGCGATTTAAACCACAACGTTTTAATGTCACTGTTAAAGAGATTAAAAATCCTGACCTTGATGCCTACCTTGTAGCTGAAAACATCGCTCGTCAATTAACCCGACGTGTTTCTTACCGTCGTGCTGTTAAAACTTCTATTCAAAGAGCAATTGAATCTGGGGCTAAAGGAATTAAAATTGGAATCAAAGGTCGTTTAAATGGTGTAGAAATTGCCCGCTCCGAAACCTTCACTGAAGGAAAAATTCCTCTACACACTTTGCGCGCTGACATTGATTATGGCTTTTTCCCGGCTTGGACCACTTACGGAACAATCGGTGTTAAAGTTTGGATATATAAAGGAGAAGTTTTCAATAAACTCTCTGAAATGGTCTCTGAATCTATTAAACCGGAAACTAAATAATTTTTTCCCATGCTTTTACCTAAAAAGATGAAATATCGGAAAACTTTCCGCCGACGAGGACAGTTCGGTGGCAAGACTAAAGGAAATGATCGCGTATGCTTTGGATCCTATGGATTAAAAGCAATGACCATGAGCGAAGTTACTTCTCGTCAAATCGAGGCCGCTCGTCGTTCTATGACTCGTTACATTAAACGTGGTGGAAAAATATGGATTCGCATATTCCCACACACTCCCGTTACTAGAAAAGGAGCCGAGGTTCCTATGGGATCTGGGAAAGGGACTGTTGATCACTACGCTTTCCGTGTAAAACCCGGCATGATTCTCTTTGAACTTGACGGTGTTCCTGAACCAGTTGCCCGTGAAGCCATGCGTTTAGCTGGCCACAAACTTCCTGTTAAAACGAAATTTGTTACTCAAGAAACTATCTAATTATGCTTCCTCTAGCTGACCTCAAAAAACTCAACTTAAAAGACCTCGGGGCTGAACTTAAAAAAGCTCGTCGAGAATGGCTTTCTACCAAACTTTCAGTCCAAATGAATCAAGATAAGAAATCTCATGTCATTACCCAAAACAAGCGTTATGTCGCTCAAATTCTAACTACAATGAATGCTCTACAAAAAGAGCAACCTCAAGAAAAATAACCTTTTAAATCATGCGTAGCAAAACCGGATTCGTAGTAACAGCTAAAGACAAAACCATTGTGGTTCGTGTTGATAGCTATCGAACTCATGCCAAATACAAAAAACGTTACCGTGTATCTAATAAGTTCCACGCACACGACCCAGAAAACACTCACAAAATTGGTGATAAAGTCACTATTTATGAATCTCGTCCTCTTTCTAAGTTAAAAAGATGGACCATCGTTAAGCCTTCTAATGAACCAACCCAATAAACCATGATTCAGACGCAAACACGCCTAAAAGTCGCTGACAACACCGGAGCCAAAGAGGTTATGTGTATCAAAGTCCTCGGTGGATCCAAACGTCGCTATGCTCGTATCGGAGACCTCATCGTTGTCTCTGTAAAAGAAGCTTCACCTAACGGAATTGTTAAGAAAAAATCCGTAGAACGAGCTGTTGTTGTCCGTCAACGAAAAGCAATGCAAAGAAAAGATGGCTCAAGTGTTCGTTTCGATGACAATGCCGTTGTAATTGTAAGTAAAGAGAATCAACCAAAAGGAACCCGTGTTTTTGGTCCAGTAGCTCGTGAGCTCCGTGACAAAGGATTCCAAAAAATTATTTCTTTAGCCCCTGACGTAATCTAACATGAAAGTTAAAACTGGAGATAAAATATTGGTAACAGCTGGAAAAAATCGCAATGCGACTGGTAAAGTCATGCGCACCTTTCAAAAAACTAAAAAAATTGTGGTTGAAAAAGTAAACATGCAAAAAAAGCACATCAAAAAAACTACTTCCCGAGCCGGAGAAATCATTACCTACGAAGCACCTATTCATGTCTCGAACGTAAAAGTACTTTGCCCACAATGCACTAAACCAACTCGTGTTGGTTACACCATTCTCAAGAATAAGAAAAAACAACGCATTTGTAAAAAATGCCAAGAATCTCTTGATAAAGCTCCTACCACTAGTAAAAAATCGTAAATAATTATGAAAACACTTTATAAAAAAGTTCTCCCAAATCTAAAGACTGATCTTGGGATCAAAAACGACCATGCCACTCCACAAATTACCAAAGTAAACATTAACGTGGGAATTGGTAGCTATGTTCGCCGAGGCGACAAAAATTACGATCAAGTAATCGAAAACATCTCTGCTTTAACTGGTCAAAAACCCGTTGTTACAAAATCTCGCTTAGCTGTTTCTAACTTTAAATTAAGAGAAGGAGACCCGGTTGGTGTAGTTGTAACCCTACGCGGAAAAAGAATGTATGAATTTTTAACTCGCTTAGTAGGTGTTGCTCTCCCTCGTATTAGAGACTTCCGTGGAATTTCTGCTAATGGCTTTGATGGCCACGGGAATTACACTCTTGGAATCAAAGAAGTTACTGTTTTCCCAGAAGTGAATCCCGATAATGTCACTCGTAATCACGGATTACAAATTACTATTAGCACTACTGCTAAAGACAATGTTTCCGCTTACAAATTATTAAAAAATCTTGGGTTCCCTTTTAAGAATCAACCTAAAGAAAGTCAATAACCTTATCTTTTATGGCTCGCAAAGCCCTCGTCGTCAAATGTGCTAGAAAGCAAAAGCAACACTTAAATGCTTTAAAAGCTGGAAAAAAACCTAAGCACCCTACGAGAATTTATAATCGCTGTGGTAACTGTGGAAGAATCGGCAGTTACATGAGACGCTTTGGCCTCTGCCGCATTTGCTTCCGCAAATTAGCTAGCAACGGCCTAGTAATGGGCGTTAGAAAATCCTCTTGGTAATAATCAACTCTAATTAATACAACATGAACACCGATCCCATCGCTGACATGCTCACTCGTCTAAGAAATGCTGACGCTGCTGGTCACAAAGAAGTACGCATGCCTTACTCCAAAATGAAGCACAATATGCTTCAAGTAATGGTTAAAAATGAATATTTAGACGAAGTAAACATCGACACTTCCGGAAAATTTCAAGAAATTCACGTAGTTCTTAAAAAACGTCCTCACCCATTAAATATCAAACGTGTATCTAAGCCTGGTCAACGAATTTATGTAAAAGCCAAAGAAGTCCCTACTGTTTTAAATGGCCTAGGGATGGCTATTCTTTCTACGCCTCAAGGAATTATCAGCAACAAAACCGCTAAAAGAAGTAAAGTCGGAGGCGAATTACTTTGCGAAATCTATTAACCTTAAATTTAATGTCTCGAGTCGGAAAACAACCTATTACTCTGCCAAGTGGCGTCACTGCTACTTATGAAAACGGCATCCTTACTATCAAGGGCTCTAAAGGAGAACTCCAAATGTCTCCAAACCCTGAAATGAAGATCATTATTGAAGAATCAATAATTACTGTTAAAAGGCCAGGTGATAGTCGTGAACACAAAAGTCTACACGGACTAACCCGCAGCCTAATATCTAACATGGCCACTGGTGTTTCCGAAGGATTCATCAAAAAACTAGAGGTTAATGGTGTGGGATATCGCTTTCAAATTCAAGGCAAAAAACTTAATTTAAGTTTAGGATATTCTCATCCAATTGAATACGAAATCCCTGAAGGAATCGAGCTCAAAACTGATGAAGAAAAGAAAAACATTCTTATTGTTTCTGGTATTGATAAACAACTTGTCGGACAAACTGCCGCTGAGATTCGCAGCTTCCGTAAACCTGAACCTTACAAAGGGAAAGGAGTTAAATACTTAGACGAACATATTCACCGTAAGGCCGGTAAGACTGCCGCTAAAACTGCTTAATAACTATTAAATCATGCAACGCAAAGAAATTCTCCGAAAAAGACGTCACCAAAAAATCCGCGCCAAATTAAGTGGCACTGCGGAAAGGCCTCGCTTGGTGGTTAATCGTAGCCTACGATCCACTTACGCTTCCCTGGTTGATGACGTTACTGGAAAAACCTTAATTACTGTCTCTGATCTTAAAAATACAAAAGGTTCTAAAATTGAACGTGCTAAAGCTGTTGGCGAAGAACTCGCCAAAAAAGCACTAGAAATGAAAATTAGTACCTGTGTGTTTGATAGAAATGGCTACAAATATCACGGACGCGTTCAAGCAATTGCTGACAGCGCTCGAGAAACTGGACTTAAGTTCTAAACTAACTAACCTACTATGGCAAAACCTCAAAGACGCAATCGCGGGCCACGGAAACAAGAGCCCAAAGAATATGATGAAGAAGTTATTCAACTTGATCGTGTAACTCGTGTTGTTAAAGGTGGACGAAGATTACGTTTCCGCGCCACTGTTGCTATTGGAAATCGAAAAGGAAAAGTTGGCGTCGGTGTTGCTAAGTCTAATGAAGTGGTTGGAGCTATTAAAAAAGCTGTTACCAAGGCGAAACAAAATCTTATTATCGTTCCAATTACCAAAGACGACACTATCCCCCACCGGATTCAAAGCAAATTCAAAGCTTCAAAAATCCTACTTATTCCCGCTGGTCCTGGTACCGGAATTATTGCTGGAGGTGCCACTCGTCGTATTATTGAACTTTCTGGTGTTAAAAACATTTTAAGTAAAACACTTGGTTCTCCTAATAAACTCAATAACTCCAAGGCTACTATCGAAGCTCTAAAAGCTCTTCGAGCCAGACCTGAAAATGAATTCAAAAAAGAAGACGAGAAAAAACCTGAAGCTAAAACTGAAGCACCTCCTGCTAAAAAGCCAGCATCAAAACCACCAATGCCACCAAAGCCGGCTCCTAAAAAATAATCTTACAACTAATTAATCATGAAACTTCACGAACTCAAACCAGCTCCGAAAAGCCGAAAAGCAAAAAAACGCGTTGGCCGTGGTAATGGTTCTGGACTCGGAACTTACTGTGGAAAAGGCATGAATGGTCAAACTGCTCGAGCTGGAGGACGTCGTCGTCCAGGTTTCGAAGGAGGGCAAACTCCTCTATACATGAGAATGCCTAAGTTAGGTGGTTTCAAAAATCCTTGCCGTAAAGAATATTTACCAGTAAATGTTAGTGTTCTAAACGATAATTTCAAAGCTAACGAAACCGTATCTCTTGAAACTCTAGCTGCTAAACGTATTATTCGTTCTACCAAAAGACCAGTGAAAATTTTGGGAGTTGGAGAACTTAAAATTGCCTTAACTATTCAAGTAGACAAGGTATCTAAAACAGCTGCCGAAAAAATCACCAAAGCTGGTGGTAAAATTGAGCAACCTGGCTCAAAAGCTGAAGCTTAAACCCTCCTCTTATGTTCAAATATATCGCCCAAATTTGGCACTCAAAAGATCTACGTAAAAAAATTCTTTTTACGCTCTTTATCTTAACTGTTTTCCGTTTACTTACTCATATTACGATTCCGGGAGTTGACTTAGATGCCCTACAAACTGTTTTTGAAAAAAATAAATTATTAGGAGCTTTTAGTTTACTAACTGGTGGAAGTGCCGAGAATTTCTCCATTGTTTTAATGGGTCTTTCTCCTTACATTAATGCTTCTATCATTATGCAACTTATGACGGTAATTTCACCAAGATTAGAAGCTATGTCCAAAGAAGGAGCTGATGGACGTCAAAAGATTAATCAAATCACGAGATGGCTTACCTTCCCGATTGCTTTCTTGCAATCATACGGAATGATCAGTTTGATCAATGCTTCCGCTCCAGTGCCAATTATTCAAGACATTGCTGACCCAAGTGTTATTCTTCCTATTATGATTACTGTTTCTGCGGGAACAGTTCTTCTGATGTGGCTTGGAGAATTAATCACGGAAAAAGGAATTGGAAATGGTATTTCTCTCCTTATTTTTGGAGGAATTATGGCCGGAGTTCCATCTATTCTCGGCTCTACTATGGCCTTGGCTGAACAAGACATCCAAAAACTTATTCCTTTTGTAGGAATGGTTCTACTTACTATTTTCTTTATAATTGTTGTTATTCTGGTGACCGAAGGACAGCGGCGAATCCCTATTACCTATGCTGGGCGGGGTAGATCAAATCGAGGCGAACAAGCTATGCTTCCTATGCGTGTTAACCAAGCTGGAATGATTCCTATCATCTTTGCGGTTTCCATGGTCACATTCCCATCTGTTATGGGACAATTCCTGGTCAACGCTGAATCTGCTTGGCTACAAGCTATTGGTGATTTCTTTATCACTTATTTCCAAAGCCAAAGTGCGCTTTATTTAGTTTTCTTCTTCCTTTTAATTATTGGATTTACCTACTTCTACGTATCTATTACTTTCAATCCCGAAAACGTGGCCGAAAGTATTCAAAAACGAGGTGGATTTATTCCTGGAATTAGACCTGGAAAAGAAACTGCTGAATATATTGCTAAAACATCCAGTTACTTAAACTTATGGGGAGGTGTTTTCTTAGCTTCTATTGCTATTGCGCCCATGCTTATTCAACAAGTAATGCAAGGGACTACTACCGGAAGCATTCCTCTTATCGTTAGTGGAGCTGGATTAATTATCGTGGTTGGGGTGGTACTTGACCTTATTCGTCAAGTAAATGCGCAGCTACTTTCTCACCACTACGATCGATTTAATTAAAAAATCATTAAACAAATTCCCTATGGATCTCGTCCTTTTTGGCCGCCAGGGTTCTGGTAAAGGCACGCAAGGAAAGTTTTTTACTGAACGTTACGGGCTTACACCTTTTGTAACTGGTGATGAACTACGCAAACTCGCCGCTCTAGACTCCGAATTAGGCCGGAAAATTAAATCCATTATCGAAGCTGGACACTTAGTCCCTAACGAGGTGGTGATGGAGATTATTGAAAACTTCATGAATAATTTAGAAGAAGGAAAATCTGTTTTATTTGATGGGATTCCTCGAAAAATGGAACAAGCAGAAAGCTTTAATGCTTTAATGAAAAAACTTAATCGTGAATTTAGCGGTGTACTAATTGAAATTGGTGAAAAGACTGCTATTTTCCGTCTTACTTCTCGTCGGATGTGTGCTAAATGTAAGGCTATTTACCCAGCCAAATACGACAAAGAATCCTGCGAAGAATGTGGTGGTGAACTAGAAACCCGCCAAGACGACGCTAACATGGATGCTATTCGGACTCGCTTGGATGCTTATGAAAACGAAACTGTTCCAGCCATTAATATGTACCGCGAAATGGATAAAATTATTGAAATTAATGGTGAACAAGACATTGAAGTTGTAAACCAAGATGCTTTTGCTGTTCTTGATCCTTTATTTGGAGTTTCTAACTAACTTTTATGGGAGCTCTTACCTTAAAAACACCAGCCGAAATCGAATCCATGCGTCAGGGAGGTAAAATTTTGGGATCAATCTTACGCGAACTTGGAACCCTAGTTGAACCTGGTGCTACTCCACTTGATGTTGAATACCGAGCCGCTGAATTATTTGAAAAATACCAAGTAACACCTGGTTTTAGCGGTTATAAAGGTTATCCAAATATTTGTTGTATTGCGGCTAATGATCATTTAGTACACGCCATTCCCACGGACAAACCTTTCCAAAAAGGCGATCTAGTAAAAATCGACTGTGGGTGCATTTTGGATGATCTTTATACTGATGCAGCCATTAGTGTTGTGGCTGGCGGCGAAGAAGCCGCTTCGGCTACAACCCGCAACCTAAGCGCCGCCACCAAAAAAGCTCTTAACCTCGCCATCCGCCTGGTCAAACCCGGCACAAAAGTCGGTGATTTAAGTCATATTATTCAAAAAACAGTCGAAAACGCTGGCTTTTCAGTTGTTCACGAACTTACGGGGCACGGTGTGGGTTATTCCCTCCACGAAGAACCAACCATTCTCAATTACGGCAAAAAAGGCACTGGCATTGCTCTTAAACCTGGTATGACCTTTGCGATTGAACCAATTGTGACCGCTGGTGAACGATTTATCCAAACCTTAGATGACCGCTGGACCATTGCCACCCGCGACGGATCCTGGGGTTGCCAGTGGGAACACACTGTTCTGGTAACAGAGAATGGACATGAAATTTTGACGGCTTAAAAGGCTACAAACTACTCAATTTACCAATTCACTTTATAAGGGGTTGACTTTTTCGCTATTTAACGTAAAATAATACTCCTTTGGCTCCTAACCAGGAACCATTCCCAAAGTGGAGAATGAGTTACCTGGTTGGTCCCAGGTCGCTTTGTTCCTTCACACTACAACGAGAATACAGTGCCTATTGTATTGCTCCTTCTCGGCTGGTGGCTTCTCAAACCCTACGACATGATCTACCTGAAGATGATCATCTTGTTCGTATTCATCGGCAAATGCGGCGTCTTCGCCTACTACCTGGACCACTACAAGAGCCGCCGCTGGCTGGTCATGCCCGTGATCATCATGCAAACCATCTGCTTCGGGGTCCACGTGTGGGCGCCCCTCGCAGCCATCAACGGCTACTTCCTCACGGAGGTCCTGCCGGAGATCGTCCAGTGGCTAGTGCGCTAAAAACGCTGAAAGAACAAAGCGATTCACGCTCCCCGACACCGTCGGGGGGCTTCGCTTATTTAGTTTTTTATAGTAAAGTACTCGCATGAAACACCTCCCAAAAAATTCCAAAAAACCAGCCCTCACCATTATTGAGCTCATTGTGGCCATGTCACTTTTTGCCATTCTCGCCACTATGGGGGTTATTTTGCTAAGCAATGTTTCCAAAATGAGCCGTGAAGCCGAAATGGAGGAATACCTTTTCACCGAAACTCAAGCTGTTATCGAACGAATTTCCAAAACAATCCAAGATTCTGCCATTGATTACGAGGAGTATAATAGTCGTTTATTAGAACAAACCATCGATCCTTCGATTGATTCTTACGCCGGAAATTCCACTTATGGGGACAACTATGGTTCCTATCACGCTAAATTTTTTAGTGGTACCAGTGAAATTGGTATCAACCCCTCTAGTGCTAGTGAGACTGATGCCGAAGCCAATGCTTTCTGTGGAGGCACACTTACCTGTTCTGACACCATTGATTATCACGAAACCACTGAACTTTATTTAATTGATAAAACTGGTACCGAACGCACCTTTTTTGTAACTGAAGACGATTCAGATGGAAACAAAGCTATTGCCATGGTGATAATGGAAGGAACCGATACTGATGCCAATGGTTTAATAGATACCTGGGCATGTGCCACTGAACCTATTTTTACTTGTACCGGAGTAGACAACCACCCTCTGGCCACTGATCGTAACGATCTCAATCGAGATAATGATGATTTTGTACCTCTCACTCCTTCTAACATCAACATCGAAGAACTTTACTTTTACATCTCCCCTCTCGAAGACCCTTACAAGGGCTTTGCCGAAGACAGTTCCGCTGTAATTGAAAGTGTTCAGGTTCAACCCAAGGTTACAATTATGATCAAAGCTACTTATGTAGCTGACAATGTTCTAGGAGAAACCCCAGAAGTAACCCTTCAAACCACCATTGGAACTGGTGTTTATAACAAAACATCAACCGCTAACTCTGACTAAAGTTTCAAAATCTTTTGACAAAAACCCCGCCCAAACCTATTAGGGCTTCTTGACACACCCCTTAAAAAAACTTTGGAAAAAACCTTGCTTCCCCTAAACCTATCCTGTAGAATCCTATAGCTTTAACAGGAGTCTATGGCTAAACAAGTAATTCAAATTGACGGAATCGTAAATGAATGTTTACCAAATACGACCTTCCGCGTGCGGCTCAATGATCCTAATTATCCTAGTGATCACACTGTCCTTTGTCACCTTTCCGGAAAAATGCGCATTCACTACATTCGCATCATCCCTGGTGACCACGTCACAATTGAATTAACTCCTTACGACCTTACTAAAGGACGTATCGTTTACCGCCACAAAGGCGCTCCTAAAAGAAAAACTGAGGAGGAAATCAAAGCTGAGGCTGAAGCTACTACTGAGGAAGGAGCTACTACTGAAACTGAAGCTACTTCCGAAGCTACTTCCGAAGATGCTTCCGAAGAATCCTCCGAAACCTCTCAAGAATCTTAAACCCTAAAATGATATGAAAGTTCGCGCTTCCGTTAAAAAGATCTGTCCAAAATGCCAAATCGTTACTAGAAAACGCGTGGTTCGTGTCATTTGTCCGTCTAAGAAAAAACATAAACAACGACAAGGCTAACCCTTATTTACTATGATTCGTATTGCTGGAGTCACACTCCCCGCCACTAAACGTGTAGAAATCGGCCTCACCTATATTTATGGGATTGGTCGTTCTCTTAGTCGTAAAATCCTTAATGACCTAAATATCAATTTCGATACTAAGGTTAAGGATTTAAATGAGTCTGAAGAGAAAAAACTAAGAGATGCCATTGAAAAGATTCCTAACGAAGGCGATCTTCGTCGCAAAAAAACCTTAGACATCAAACGTCTTCAAGACATTGGTTCTTATCGAGGCTTTCGTCATCGTCGAAGACTCCCTTCCCGAGGACAAAAAACTCAAACTAATGCTCGCACTCTCCGTGGCAAGAAAAAAGTCGGAGTTGGTAGCGGTAAACGTAAAGACCTCAAAAAATAACCCTTAATTTTAATCATGGCCGACAAGAAAAAAACCATTAAGAAAAAAGTTAGCCGCAAACGCCGTAATATTCCTGAAGGACGCGTCAACATCCACGCTGGATCTAATAACACTATTGTTACTGTTGCTGGTCCTAACGGTGATGTTGTTGCTTGGAGTTCTTCTGGCTCTAGCGGGTTTAAGGGAACTAAAAAATCAACTCCTTACGCCGCCCAAATTGCCGCTGAAAATGCCGCTGAAAAAGCAAAGGCTTACGGCATGGAACGTGTTCACGTTTGCGTAAAAGGAATTGGTAACGGAAGAGAGCAAGCTATCCGCGGACTTATCGCTGGTGGACTTGAAATTCTTTCTATTAGCGATGTTACACCTCTCCCACACAATGGCTGCCGAAAACGCCGCCCTCGAAGAGTTTAATTAACCTTATATCTAATATGTCTCGTTATATTGGCCCTCGGGCCCGACACTGCCGCCGATTTGGAACCAATATTTACGGCTCCGATAAATTCGACAAAATTCTAGGAAAACGTAATTATCCTCCTGGAATGCACGGTCAAGGCCGCTTTAAGAAAAAATCTGAATACGCCAAACAACTTGATGCTAAACAAATGGCTCGCTTTATGTTTGGAGTAAACGAAAAACAATTTCGACGTTATTATTCCAAAGCTGATCGTTCCCCAGAAGTAACTGGTGAACAATTACTTCGCCTACTAGAAATCCGTTTAGATAATTTACTTTTCCGCGCTGGATTTGGAATCACTCGCGCTCAATGCCGACAAATGGCAAGTCACGGACTTATTAATGTAAATGGCACCCGCGTGACTGTTCCTTCAATTCAAGTTCGCATTGGCGACAAAATTGAAATTCGCAAAAGAAGCGCTAATAGCCCACTTTTTGCTGATCTAAAAGGTGGAAAAACTAAAATTAAACCGCCTTCTTGGCTTAAGGTTGAAGCTAAAACCCTAACCATAGAAGTTTTATCTATCCCTGCCAAAGATGAGCTAGAACAAAGCATCGATAGTCAGCTCATCGTTGAATTCTATTCTAAGTAACCCTTTAAAAATGCATATCATCCAGGAAGAAATCGGTCTCCCTAAGATTGTACCTAAGGTACTAGGAGACAATCATGTTATCTTCACTATTGCACCACTTCCTCCAGGGTACGGAATGACTCTTGGTAACGCTCTTCGCCGCGTACTTTTGTCTTCACTGCCTGGGGCTGCTATTTCTGGAGTGAAAATCAAAGGAGTTTCACACGAATACAGCACTCTAAAAGGGGTTAAAGACAGTGTTCTCGACATTATCCTTAATCTCAAACAAGTAGAATTAAAGAAAGAAACTAAAGAAAAAAGCACCATTAAGCTTAAAAAATCTGGTCCTGGTGATGTTTTTGCTAAAGATTTTGATTGCTCAAGTGATGTTACTGTTCTCAATCCTGATCTTTACATTACTAGCTTAGACAACAAGTCAGCTTCTATTGAAATGGAACTTTACGTGGATAAAGGAGTTGGATATTTACCGACTCAACTGCAAAAAAATGACGAAGCTGGACTTATTCAGGTTGATGCTAACTTTTCTCCGCTCAAACGTATTCGTTACGACACCGAATATACTCGTGTTGGTCAAATGACTAACCTCGATAAGCTCACTATGGAATTGCAAACTAACGGTGCAATTACTCCTGAAGATGCGCTTAAATTCTCAGCTAATATCTTAAAATCCTACTATGGATTATTTGATATGGATGAGATCCCAGTAGAGAGTGATTTCATCTCTGATTACAACAAGATTGTAGCCAAGGCTTCCGAAGAAGAAGCTAGCACTCCAGCTCAAGAATCTTACACTCCAATTGAAATTCTTGGACTTTCCCCACGTACTTTAAATTCACTTATTAACGGCGGCATTGGTTCAATTGAACAACTTGTTAAATGCAATGAAGCCAAACTCAGCAACCTTCGAGGATTCGGTAAAAAAGCTCTTAATGAAGTAGCCGATGCTTTGGACGGTCGTGACTTAACCCTATCTGGTGACGAAGACGGTTCTGAACCAGCTGAATAATCTTAATTAATATTACTCAAAATGAGACATCGCTCTAAAAGACGTTCCTTCGGACGACAAACAGACCACCAAAAAGCTATGCTTAAAAATCTGGTGACTTCAATCCTTCTTTACGAAAAGATTAAAACCACCGAAGCCAAAGCTAAAGAAGTGGCTCCTTATGTTGAAAAACTTATTACTATCGCTAAAGCTGGTGAATCTGGCAAAAAGCCTAAGGTCAATGTTATTCGCGCTCTAAAAGCAGCTACTTATGATGAGAATGCTTCTCGAAAACTGCTCGAAGAGATTGCCAAACGTTACACTGATCGCAACTCTGGCTTTACTCGTATTACTCACTTAGGACCGCGCGCTGGAGATGCTGCTCCCATGGTCCAAATTGAACTTGTCTAACCTAAAATTCTTATCCAATGAAATTAACGACTGCTGCTAAACATAAAGACTTTACTCCAAAATGGTATCTCATTGATGCCGAAAAAATGGTACTTGGAAAACTAGCTACCGAGGTTGCCAACATTCTTCGTGGCAAAAACAAAGCTGTTTTTAGCCGCCATGTTGACTGTGGTGATCACGTAGTTATTATCAACGCTGAAAAAATAGTCCTAACAGGATCAAAACTCGATCAAAAAATGTACCGCAGCCACAGTGGATATCTTGGGAATCTCAAGGAAACTCCTGCTAAAGAAGTTCTCAAAAAGAAACCTACTAAAATTATAGAAAAAGCAGTGTACGGAATGCTTCCCAAAAACAAGCTCCGCAAACTTTTCATGAATAAACTTTATCTTTACGCCGGTCCAGAACACAAACACGCCGGTCAAAATCCTGAACCATATAAAATCTAATTTTCATGCCTAAAACTGAAGAAACTGTTGAAGCCAAAGGTCCTACCTTTAACGGCAAATACCACTACGCTAGCGGTAAACGCAAAACATCAATTGCGCGTGTTCGTTTATACGAAAAAGGACAAGGACGCATTGTAATTAACGGCAAACCTTTCAAAAAATATTTAACTGTTAAAGAGACTTACGGCATTGTTCAGTCCCCGCTTAATATTACTAGCCATCTAAAAACCTTTGATATCTCAGTAATTGTAATAGGTGGCGGAATGCACTCCCAATCCGAAGCTGTTCGTCATGGAATTGCTAAAGCTTTGGTTGAATTTGACCCTGAATTACGCGGAACACTTAAAAAAGCTGGTTTTCTTACTCGCGACTCACGTATTAAAGAACGTAAAAAATACGGTCTCAAACGAGCTCGAAGAGCGCCACAGTTTAGTAAGCGTTAGAGTACAGGTTTATTCACTATAAACTTCCCCTGTTTCTTCATCGTATTTTACGTATCCATTTATTCCCTGGGTATCTTGAATATCGTACCATTCTCCTCCTTGTGGAGCATACTCACGCCAATAGTAATAATCTGAATATTCAGGTTTTCTTTGTTCAATAAGTCCCAATGATTGCGCACTTACTGAGTCCCAAGGGAAAGTTGTCGCACTAACATCACAAAGGGGCTCTGTCAAAGCCTGTAACCGGCCAGTCTCAGGATCAATTCTTACCTTATAAATGTCACCAATTTCTTGCACATTAAATTCAAGTTGTAATTCTTCTAATCTAGCCTGCTTGTCATCCGAAAACTCCGTTCCCTGCGCCAAAGATTCTTTGCGCTCTGTTCTTAACTGCAGTAATTCCTCTTTTTTCTCTCGCCACCAATAAACATAAGGAAGATTTATATAGCGGTTCACAGCCACTCCATGCCCAAAGGGGGTAATGTAAAGAACTTGCAAATTCTCCGGAGCATTCATAATCTCAAAATAATCTTCCTCTAGTTCCAATTTTTGCCCCATAACGCCGGCCCCACTCCAAGTTAAATTACTATAATCACTTTCATCATAACGATCCAGCCCATTAATAATTCGATAACAACGCGCCACAGCTGTCATTTGCTGAATTTCAGATAAATTGAAACTCCTAGATCCCTTCAAAGCTTCTTTGTAATAAACCAAAGCCCGATCTAAATCAACTTCATTAGCTGGAGAGGCAGTATCAAATAATTGTGCAACATAAAGCATGCTTAACCCAGCCATTTCATTCTCTAATTCAAAATATAATTCTGGATCACCATTATCCATGATTTCTCGATATCGCCCTCTGTATATTGGCGAATTCTCATACCTTTTCAAAACTTCTTCTCTAAGATCAGGATCATCCGGAACCAACCATTTACCCAACGTTTCTCGCCTAACTTCTGGAGTACTCCATTCCTCCCGACATTTTTCTTTAACATCCTGCTCCATCAATACCCATTCCTCCACTTTTGAAGTTTCTTGCCCCTCCTCAAGAGTAGCCAAATATTTATCTGTTTCTTCAACGGTCATAAAATACCAAACAACATTTGAACGAGCGTCAATTATTTTACTTCGAATGCGAGCTACATCTTCCTCATCCATCCCCTCTAATTGCGCCTCTAAATCATCAAAAAACTGAATCGCCCTTTCTACTATAACTTTTCGTTCCCTTTCATTAGATGGAACAATTGAATCTAAATTATGATATCTCCTTCTTGACCCTGGGAAATAAGCCCTCTCTAAATAACGTTCAAACATATCTAAATACATATCCGGAGTAGTAAAAAACTCACTCCCACTATGTACTGCAGTCCCTTCTAACGCCCTTTGAATAGCTTTTTGCCACTCTCCATCTACATCCACTCGACTCTTCCCCAAATCCCTATTCCACTCCCATAAAGTCGCTCGTCGATAATGAGCATAAGCTAAGCTAATTTCTGGGGGGGTATCAAATAAACCTTCCCCATCATCTTCACAAACTGTTTCTAGTAATTCAATTCCTTGGTTTAATAATCTATTCGCTAACTCTGGATTTTGTTCCCGAATATCTTCATGCAATAAACTATTCGCCAAATCTATATAAATCCGACCACGAATTTGTGGATTCATGTCCATTCCTCGAGTCTGCAAAAATTTCACAAAATATTCTCGATTTCTAATTCTGATACCTGGTCCATGTGGTTGCTCGCCAGCTACTCCATACTTGTGCTCACCTAATAAAAGTATATAAAATTCTACATCTGAAAAACCAAAATTATTCCCTCTTTCCGCAAGTATATCCATTTCATCAATATCTCTAACCTTATAAGCAGTACTATTATCTATATACAACTCACCTGTTGAACCTTTATTATCTTTGTCCCCATACAATTTCACTGCCTCGCCCTGTGCTTGCAAAACTTCATCTATTAAGTCTCTTTCGCCCTGTGGAAGATTTTCAAAATAAACTCCAACCAAAATATTTTCCGACTCATAGCGTACTAAAGCTCTGCCCACCTTTTCTATTTCATTAAAAACTTCATCCGCCTCGCAAGCAAACTGGTAACGATCTCTAAGCGACTCATCAATTTGACCAGAGGTCCGCCAGCCTTCTAAATCACTAAAAAGGTTTGTAAAAGCACCCGCATAACCACTTGTTGGATACCTTCCAATATCTTGAATTTTCTTATAGGCTCTAAAAACCTTTTTACGGTCTCCACTTTCTAACATATTTTGCAAAGACTGTAGTTGCAAATTCATCAGCTTTTTCTCATCAAACCAATCTAAATCATCAATTGCATAATAATAATATCCATAATGATCAAAAAGTCTCTCTGCCCCCCCTGAAAACTGCTCCAAATAATTCACATAAGTTCGAAAAACTCCCTCATCAAATCCCTCCCTTAAAGTTTTTTCATAAGCAATACATTGCGCTTCATCAGGTTGACGTTGCGGCTTTGGGGCATAACCCAAACGCCTCAATTCTTTTTTTTGCATCGGAACTGTATAACCAACGTGTAAGGCACTTGTTAATGAATCTAAGATCTCCTGATCAGCACCGGCTGCTAATTGATCCTCAATAATTTCTATTAACATTTCTTTCTTTGCCTGAGGCTCCAATGACAAAAACTCCTGATCTTCCAGGTTAACATCCAGAGCCTCCGACACTTCAACCGGACGCAGGGCTCCTGGCCGAGGCGGCTTAGGTCGAGGAGGCTTGGGTTTATTCTGAAAAATAAAAGAATGGGGAGAATTGTGAGAAAACATAATTTATTTTTATTTCTATCTTAATATTATAACATAAAAAACCAATCGAGTAAATATGCTATTGACGACTTACTAAATAACTAGCTAAAATACTCTCCTACCTTAACCACCCCACCAAATGTTAGGATTAGACTTAGGGCAAAAAGCCCATGAATTAGCTGACAAAAGTCGTCAGGCTATTACTAATGTCCACACTGTTGCCCACGGGGCCAAAGAATTTGCTAGTGATTCTTGGTCAACTATGGCAATGGCCACAAAATTTGACGAGATTCCAGATAACGCCCGCATGTTAGTCAATGGATTAACTCCGTCAAACAAAGAAGCGACCCGCATTCAAGCTGGCAAACTAGCGTACCAAGTTTTAAAAGACGCTGGCATTCAACTTTCCAGTCAAGAACCACCCATGGGCGCTGATTTTGACCCGCATAGTTTTGACATCAAAGTCACGTTTTACTTCCCAGATGTTGCCGATGGGATTGTTGTTATGAGTGACCAAGCTAAGGAGCCAGATTTCGAAACACTGCAAAGCATCCACGATCAACTTGAGGACCAATATCCATCCTGGGGAGTAGAGCCTATTAAAGGAGGAGTCGTCATGCATGTTGATCGCGCTGATGTTGGCTTTAGAGAACTTTTTAAGGGACGAATAGATCGCGCTCTAAGGCCTATGTGTGGTTACGACATGTAAAAGGTTCCCTTCCTGGTCGCTTCCCGGTAAAATACAGGCATGCGTTTTGATGTACTAACCATTTTCCCATCTTTTTTCGAAGAAAACCCTTATTTTAAGTACAGCATCTTAGGAGAAGCTACCAAAAAGGGCCAAATTGAGGTGCACACACACGATATTCGCGAATATTCCGAGGATAAGCACAAAAAAGTAGATGATACGCCTTATGGGGGCGGCGCCGGGATGGTTATGACTTGCCAGCCGCTTTTCGCCGCCATTAAAAGTGTAAAAAAAGAAAATCCAAAGGCCCCGGTCGTGTTCTTAACTCCGCAGGGTGAAACTTGGACTCAACCGCACGCCGAAGAATTCGCCACAAAACATGAACAAACTGGCTTAATCCTGCTTTGCGGTCGTTACGAAGGCATTGATCAACGCGTTCGCGATGCTTTAGTAGATATTGAAATTTCCATTGGCGATTATGTTTTAACAGGAGGAGAATTAGCAGTCATGACTTTAATAGATTCCATCACTCGCCTTATTCCAGGCGTTCTTGGCAACGAAAATTCACCCGAAGAAGATTCTTTTTGCGTTAAATTTGATCGCAAAAAAGAATACCCTCACTATACAAAACCCGAAGAATTCCAAGGAATAAAGGTTCCAGATGTTCTTCTTTCTGGGCACCATGCCAATATTGAAGCCTGGCGCCACGACAATTTAAAGTAATCCCCAAAATTTAACCCTCCAACATGAATTTTTTCTTCTATGAAATCCTTGAACTAATTCTTTTTCTTGGATTCTGGGCTAGCTTTGGCTATTTAATCTATCTTTTCTTTGCCAAACGCAACCAAATCACTGATTCTGAACTCAAAAAAGTTACTTTCCCTAAAAAAATGGGCTGGACTATTGGAATCGCAATTTTGGCTTATAATGTTTTCCTTTATGAAACAATGCAAGCCAGTGGCGCTATCCCCGGTGTTGGTTGGGGTCTTTTTATAGTCGCTATTATTGGTGGTTTACTCCTCTCCTTCCCAGCTAAAAAACGTACTCCCCTAGTTTATTTTTTAGCGGTACTAAGCAGCGTATCTGCTTTAATTGGGGTTCTTCATGCAAGTGCCTTTATCCAGTCTTTTAACCTCGTGGTAACTCAATTAAGTTTCTATAGTTTGCTGTTTTTATATGTTCTTCCTGGAATTCAATGGGAAGGACTTTGGATTTTAAAAGCTATTTGGCACAGTATTCTCCAAGCCGTCAGACATGTTCTCGTTCTTTTTAAGTTATCTTTTAAACTCAAAAACGCCCCCAGTAACAAAATTATTCGTACTTTAAAAACTGTATTTTTAACCTTACTTTTACTTTTACTTTTCGCTTCTCTTCTCTCTCAAGCTGATCCTATTTTTGACCAATTAATTTCCGAAATCAAAGAAGAAGCCGCTGCCCGTACGTTTTTATCACTCCTTCTTGCTGCAGGCTTACTTTTTGGCTTAAGTTTACAAATCAAGCCTTCCAAAAAAACCACTGAATTCAAATTATTCAATTTTTATGACGTGGTCATTCCTATCATAGCTATTGAACTACTCTTTTTATTCTTTCTATTCATTCAAGGAAAATATCTTTTTGGATCACACGAAGCCATCGCCAATTTTGACTTAACCTATTCTGAATACGTTCGCAAAGGATTCACTGAACTTCTTACTACCACCTTCCTAGGAGGAATAATCGCCTATTTAGTAATTCTCAAAACCAAAACCACCAAAACCCTTAATCGTTCTAAATTCCTTCGTGGCCTAAACGTTATTTTGGTAATTGAATTAATGGCTTTGCTAAGCTCAGCTCTAAAACGAGACCTCCTTTATGTTGAAGTTTACGGACTAACGCGTGTCCGTTTAATTGGTGGCATTTTCTTAGCCTGGCTAGCCGCTACCCTAATCATGCTATTAATCACTAACATTAATAAACGATTACAGGAAAAACATTTATTCCTAGGAGTATTTGTAATCAGCATTGCTACTTTCTTGTGCCTGAACACGTTTAATATGGACCTAAAAATTGCCACTACGGAACCACCAGAAGGGCAACATTTAGACTATTTTTATCTCACCAGCTTATCTGTTGATGCCGCTCCCGGTTGGGAAACAGTAATTCAAGATATGAACACTCAATTCGATACCTTAGTTAATCAACAAACTCTAACCGACGAACAAAAAACTCTACTTACAGAACTTAAATTAGGCCTCACTAACATTCAAGAAAAACGTATTACACTCGAAGACAAATTCGGTGATTTAAAAACTTTTGAAGCCAAATTTGAGACCAAAGAAGACGAAAATTCCGAAGAAGAATATGACTACTACTATTATGATGATCGAACCACTTACAACGAATGGCAACAAGATCGACTAAAAGCCAGACGTCACTGGGTAAATTGGAATTGGGGAGAACAAAAAAACTTCCAATACATGGAAAATAATAGTGCCCTCTTTACAGACCAAGTAGATTGCTTATTAACTTCAATCGAAAACTATCAAATTGACTACTTAGTAGATCTTCAAGACGAAACATGGGAACGCATGTATGATTATGAATATCCATTTATTTCCGACCAGCATTCCTATTACGAGGACTTAAACAGCACTATAATGAGTGCTTTTTATGAAGAAGAAATTGATTGGGACAACGAGGAAGGCCCTTACGGAAAAGGTTATCTTGACCTCAATAACTTAACTTCTGAACAAGCCGCTGCCCTATCGGAACTCCAAGCCATCCGCCAAGCGCAATCCTGTTCAAGCTAAAATAATCTCCCTCCTTAATGCACCGTAAAACCGAACAACAACTTTACCGCCGCTTCAAAACCCGAGGTAACGGTCTTTCGGAATCCGAAGCTAAAAAACTTTTAAAAGAACATGGGCCTAATACTTTTATTACTAAAAAGAAAAAGCCTCTAATTGTTTCGTTCTTAGAAGAATTCACGGATTTAATGGTTATTATTCTTGTTATTGCCGCTTTAATTGCGGGCATTGCTGGTGAAACCGCCGATGCTGCGGTAATTCTATTTATTGTTATTCTAAACGCCACTATTGGCTTCTTTCAAAAATACAAAGCCGAAAAAGCTCTCGAAGCCCTCAAAAACATGTTGGCTCCGCACGCCAAAGTTATTCGTGATGGCGAAACTCTAGAAATTCCAGCCGCCAACTTAGTTCCTGGAGACATCATTATATTAGCAGAGGGAGATTCTATCCCCGCTGACTCCAGGCTACTTGAAGCCAGCGAACTTTATATCGACGAGTCCTCCCTCACCGGCGAATCTGTCCCGGTGCTCAAAACCACCGAACCCATAAACAAAAAAGAACTCCACTTAGATGAACACGAAAATATTGCTTTTATGGGGACAGCCGTTACTCACGGAAACGGTAAAGCCCTGGTTATCCGTACCGGAGAAGCAACTGAATTTGGTAAAATTGCCAACCTTACCCGTACCACCCAAAAAGATAAAAGTCCTCTTCAAAAAGAACTCAATAAAATCGGTATTTTTGTAGGAAAAGTAACGCTTATTATTTCTGGATTTCTTCTGTTAGCTGGCTGGATTTGGCAAGAAAAACCTTTTGCCGAAACATTCCTATTTGCGACTTCTGTGGCTGTTGCCGCAGTACCAGAAGGACTCCCAGCTACCATTACCATTGCCTTAGCCATCGGCGTTCAACGCCTGGCTAAAAAGCGTTCCATAATGAAAAAACTTTCCTCCGTCGAAACCTTGGGTTCCACCAGCGTTATCTGTTCTGATAAAACCGGGACTCTAACGCGTAACGAAATGACGGTAGTAGAAATTTTAACTGACAACCACATCTTCCCCGTCACCGGGAAAGGCTACGAACCAAAAGGGAAATGGGAAACCAACAGGCCAGATTCAGAAATCCAAAAACTCTGTGAAGTAGCTTGTTTATGTAACAACGCCAAACTATCCCGCACCCGCAAATCCTGGCGCATAATTGGTGATCCAACCGAAGGCTGCTTATTAGTTGCTGCATCAAAAACCGCTTTTAAACCAAAAACAATTCTCAAACAATTCAAACGCCTTCATGAACTCCCTTTTGATTCGACCCGCAAAATGATGACCACTATTGACCAAAATCGAGCCACCAAAGAAATTCATGCCCACTTAAAAGGAGCCCCAGACGAAGTTTTAAAAATATGTACTCACATTTACGAAAGCGGTCGGCGCCTTAAACTAACTCCAAAAAAACGCAAAGCCATCCTCGAAAAAAACAAACAAATGGCCGAGAAAGCCCTCCGAGTCCTCGCCTTTGCCGAACGTCCTTTAGATGGCCACGGCATCCCGCGTGGGAAAAAACAATACTCCAAAGCTTTGGTAGAAAAAGGCATGACCTTTATCGGTTTAACCGGCATGATCGATCCCGCCCGCAAAGAAGTCTACGCCGCCGTCGAAATGGCCAAAAAAGCTGGCATTGAAATGTACATGATCACTGGTGATTACGGCATTACCGCCGCCGCCATTGCCAAAGAAATCGGCATGACTGGCCCAAACCCCTTAATAGTCGCCGGCGCCGAACTGCACCGCATGACCGACAAAAAACTAGAAAGACTTTTCCGCAAACACGAAGGCAATATTGTGTTTGCTCGCGTAAGTCCCGAACACAAACTCAAGATCATCAAAGCCCTTAAGAGGCGCGGTGAAATCGTCGCCATGACCGGTGATGGTGTTAACGACGCCCCTGCCCTTAAACGCGCTGATATTGGCGTGGCTATGGGTATCACGGGCACTGATGTATCCAAAGAGGCCGCGGATATGATTCTCACCGACGACAGCTTTGGCACCATTGTAAAAGCCGTACGCGAAGGTCGTACTATTTACGAAAATCTCAAAAAATTCGTTTTCTATATTTTCTCCTGTAATATCGGTGAATTAGTGACTGTTTTTACCGCTATTTTGCTTGGGATTCCCGCCCCACTCACCGCTATTTTAATTCTCGCCGTAGACCTTGGCACCGATGTTTTACCAGCTATTGCCCTGGGCGTAGATCCCCCAGAGCCCGGCATTATGGATAAACCTCCTCGTCCCCGCAAAGAACACCTCATGCGTCGCGGTTTTGTGCTCCACTTTGTCTATCTTGGCCTCGCTATTGGTACTATTGTTACCACCGCCTATTTCTGGATGCTACACCGTTATGACTGGACTTGGGGAAGCACCCTTTCCGCAGACAACCTCACTTATCTCAAAGCTTCTACCGCGGCCTTTGCCATCCTCGTTATGATCCAAATGGTTAATGCTTTTAATTCTCGCAGCCTCAAACAATCCATTTTTAAACTTGGTTTTTTCACTAACCGCTGGCTTCTTGGTGCCATCTCAATCTCACTTATTACACTCGTGCTATTTGTTGAACTCCCCTTCTTCCAAGACTTCCTTCACACTACTCATTTAACAATAGTTGAATGGCTTGTCCTCGCTGCCTTTTCCCTTTCAATTTTAATTCTTGAAGAATGTCGCAAACTGATCCTAAATACATCCGAATCAAAGTAATTCCCAAAAGCCCTAAATCTGAATTAGTTGATGAAATGGCTGACGGAACCCTCAAAATCCGCATCGCCGCTCCACCCGAAAAAGGCAAAGCCAACATTGAATTAATAAAATTTCTAAGCAAACATTTCAACGTTCCCAAAGATCAAATTTCGATTATTAGCGGCAAAACCGATCCTTTAAAACTTATAAAAATATTGTATAATTGACCGCTCACGGTCACGTATTCCCCAAAAAATGAATCCTGTCAAACTACACCCAAAAAAATCACTCGGTCAAAATTTCCTTACTCACAAAGGAACTCTTCATAAAATCCTAAACGCGGCCGATCTCCAACCTACTGATCACGTCATTGAAATTGGCCCCGGGAAAGGTGTTTTAACTGCCGCCCTTCTGGAACACACTAAGCAAGTCGAAACCATTGAATTAGATGATCGCCTCATTCCTCTTTTAACCGAAAAATTCGCAAATACCGATCTCAAAATTCATCACCAAGATGCCTTAACCTTCGACCCTCCAAACACTCCATATAAATTAGTGGCCAACATTCCATATTACATCACTTCCCCCCTAATTAACCATTTTTTACGCGAACAACCACCCGAAAAACGCCCTCAATCCCTTACCCTCCTCGTCCAAAAAGAAGTTGCTCAAAAAATCTGTTCTAAACCTGGAAAACTAAGTGTTCTGGCCCTTCAAGTTCATTTTTTTGGCACCCCAAAATTAATCGCTAAAGTCCCACCTTCTCATTTCTCTCCCGCACCAAAAGTAGACTCTGCTATTCTTCAAATAAATCTCCACAGAAAATCGCTTATCAAAAATTCCGACCTCACCAAATTATTTGAACTCATTCACCGCGGCTTTGCTCACAAACGCAAAAAACTAATTCGCAATCTAAACGCCACTTCCGAACAATTCGCTAAACTCAATCTCTCCGAAAACACCCGCGCCGAAGAATTAACTATACAAGATTGGCTCAATCTGTTAGATTAGCTCACCAAAATTAAATCAAACTACATGCAAACTGGCCCAACCCAAGGCCGCCCCGATATTATCAGTCCTTGTCCTTTGCTTAGAGAGCAGTATCCGAACCGCAGGCAACCAGACACTCAATTACTCGAACCATCGGAACGAGATTATTTAGAAAGCCTAGAACCCGAACAACTAGAAGTTCTTATTCGCATGCTACAAGATCTTTCTATGAAAATTTTCAAGCATGTCCCAGACAATCCGCAAGAATTTAAATTTCCACCAACTGAAACAAACAAACGTCTATTGCCGCTATTTTTAAGAATTATGAAACCTCTCCAAGAACATCCTGATTATCGCCTTACCTGTCGTGATACTGTCGATCAACTAAAAATATTTGTTGAAAGAATCCGCACCAAAAAAAACGCCATTCAAGCCACCGAAGTCACCGCAGACCAACCACCAAAACCATCTTCCGCTGAAATCCGAGAAGAAGCCATTGAAAGCATGAAAAGAGCCAGCAAATTTCTTCAACAATCAGGTTTTCAACTCCCTAACCCCGACAACCATTTAGCCGTTAATCGTTATGCTTTGGCCTGCGTCGTATTAATACTAAGCCGCTTCCAAATCAGTGAAGTTACAAGCAAAAACATCCTAAATAACCCCACACCATCCTTACCTATCAGGTCGCAAGTCATAGAAAAAGCCATCACAAATTTAGCTGAATTAATAGGTATGAGACCCATGCACCTCAAACTCGCCCTTGGAATTGGAATCCCAAACTCTATCGCCGGAACAGTTATTGTCGAAAAACGCAAACTAGTTGCTGGTAAAACACTACCTTTAATATCAACTCCTCCTAAAGAGTAATTTTTAAGCCGCAATCGGCAACCTGAATTCAAATACCTTTGTCATACCTGGAGGGTTTATTGGCACATCCAATGAATCAACTTTTTCTATATCAGCACAAGGTGATTTCTGGATCCATAACCCAGATTCACCAACACGATGATAAGAAGTTATTCGACCTCCGGCAGCTTGAATAATATCAGCGGTCCGAGCTAAACCAGTCCCCATCCCAAATTCCCCATCTTCGCTTTTGATACCTTCTTCAAATAATTTTTCTAACTGATCATCCTCAAAAGATTTTAAATTATCTGAAATTCTAAAAACAACCTCATTCCCATCCTGATAAATAAATAACTCTTGCTCGGCATCATCTTTCCCACTAATTCGTTTTACTTTCGCAAAATTAGAATAAAAAGTACGAAGAATACTTCTCACTCCTCCAATAGGACAATTAATTAAAACATCTTCATCATCAAGTTCAATTTTTTGGTTAGGAAAATTGTCACTATTATCGGAAATAGCTTCCATCAAAGATTGATTTTCCCAGAAACAATTAGAATCACCTGTCTCACAATACTCCCCAAACGAAGCCAAAACATCTTTAATTCGAATTTGAGCCTCTCTTTTTAAGACCGAAGTCGAACCAGCTATTAAAACCTTATGCACAATATTTTTTACATCATGAATGCAAATACTCAAAACAAATCCCGAACCATGTAATTCACCCAAAAGGCCTTCTAAACATTTTCTCCGACTAGCTTCTCCACTAGGAAAAGTTGCTTGCCAACAATCCACAAAAACACTATCTAAATCTCTCTCTAAATACCTGTCCAAAAGGCGCATTTCACGAAGAATTAATTTAGGCAATTCAACCCCAACATCCGGCGAAAGAACTTTACTCGGTTCGGCCGGCAAAACTCTAACTAATTCTTTTAAAGAACTACAACTTGCAAAAGGAGTAACAAATTCATCCTCTTCAGACTCCTCAGGCTCTTCTATTTTTTTACTAACAGCACTCGGCTCTCTCCCTTCCAGGTGATCCAAAAGAGCGTTTAAACTCGCCATAAAATTCTTTACCCTAAATGGCTTATGCGCCGCCTCTATTTTTACTGACTCGTGACTAGGTCCTAATTTACTAATATATTCTTTTGGATCATAAGCCGAAGTAATAATCCACCCCGTATTCAGTTCTTGACGCTCCAAATAACCCAAAATTTCCTGAAAAGGAATTGTTCTTCTATGCAAAGTAACATCGGTTATCCAAAGCCGATGCCCTTCTTCTTCCAATAAACTTCTGACCTCATCAACGGTAGCCGCTTTTATGATTTCACCAACCCGATCGCCATAATAGTCACTTAAAACTTGAACTAAAAAATCCATAACAACCTGCTCATCCTCAACCACACAAACATCAAAACGAACCTGATTTTCAGCCTCTGCTTCGGGCAGTGCATCTCTTTCTTCTCCCTCAGTCGGATCCAGAGTCATTTTGAATTATTATTTTTTTAAGAGTTAAATATAACAAAAAACTATCAATTGTCAAGCCTTCCTAACCTATTAATGCCTAAAAAATCGTTTTCAAATCCGCGATCATTTCCAAAGCTGCAGCGCGAGACGCCTCGGCATATCCCTGATCACTTCCTGCAAAAATTATCCCTCGAGATGAATTCACAATCGCCCCAAGGCCATCATCGTTAAAACAAGGACGAACATCTGCTGCGCCACCTCCCTGTGCTCCATATCCCGGGACTAAGAAAATCGACTGTGGCAAATACTTACGGATTTCTGCGGCTTGTTTTGGATGAGTGGCGCCAACCACTGCCCCAACCGAGCTATAACCTGATTCACCCACTAAATCTGATCCCCAACTCTCCACTAAATGTGACATCAGTTCGTAATTAGTCATTTTGCCCTCCTTTACCATCTGATCCTGCAAATCCCCAGAAGAAGGATTTGAAGTTTTTACTAACACAAAAATTCCTTTTCCAAACTCACGACAAGCTTCTACAAACGGTTTAATTCCATCGTAACCAAGGTAAGGCGTCACAGTTAAGGCATCCGCATCCAAAGAAGGTAATTTTTCATCAAACAACTCTACTTCTCCCAAAAAAGTATTCGCATAACCCTGCGCTGTTGATCCAATATCATTTCTTTTGGCATCTGCCACCACAATTAAACCCTTTTTCTGCGCGTATTTACAAGTTTCCTCATAAGCCCACATTCCCCTAAACCCATACTGTTCATAAAAGGCAATTTGCGGTTTAACTACCGGCACAATCTCCTCCACGGCATCAATAATTCCAATATTAAATTCCAAAAAAGAATTGGCTGCAGCCTCAAAAGTTTCTCCAAACTTCTCAATTTGTTTTTTCTTAATAAACTCTGGAATTTGTCCCAAACGTGGGTCCAACCCCACACACACTGGATTCCCTTTTTTCTTAACCGCGGCAATTAATTTGTCCGCAAAATTACTATTATCTTTTGGGACGGCTGAAAGTGAAACATCTACTTCTTGATTCATAATTAATATATTTAAAAATTAAAGACCAACCCTTTCTGCCCAAGTTGGAGGATCTTTTTTGAATTCTAGAATTACGGATTCGTCCTCTGGTTTTATTGAACCAATCTCCGCTGCCAAACCAATAATTGCCGCAAATCCAGTTAAATTTGTAAGTCTCAAACCAGCCGCGTCAAAACGATCCTCAGATTTTTGAAGTTCCCAAGAAACAATCGCAAAAATATCCGTTACTTCACATTGTCCTTCATCACGAACTGCCTCGGCAGCCGCCACGCTACTTCCTCCTGTAGAAATTAAATCCTCCACAATCAAAACTTTTTGTCCGGGTTTTAAATCTCCTTCAATTTGCTTTCCAGCGCCATGTTCTTTTTTTTGTGGACGAATATAAACCATTGGCAAATTCATCTCATAAGCTAAAAATGCCGCCCAAGGGATCGCGGCTGTAGCAGTTCCTCCAAGAACATCTGGCATTTCCATTTCTCCAGATTCAACTCGCGCCTCAATTAATTGCTTCCAAGCCATGACCACCGCCTTGCGATGCTCAGGATAAGAAATTAAACGTCGGTTATCGCAATAAACCGGCGATTTAATGCCTGAAGTCCAGCTAAAGGGTGGATCCATCTTTACTTTCACTGCCTCAATATCCAAAAGTTTTTCGGCAATAGTTTTAGAAAAATCCATGGTTTTTTTAGGTTAAAGTGTGCCGTGATAATAGCGATTTTTAACCTAGTTGGCTAGCTATTTTACCACTCCTGCTTCCTCCCCACTCTATCCCGATGATATTTACCAAATTCAACCTGTTCCCGCGCTAGTTTATGATCCATGACCGGACCTTTTAAACAAGTTGGCATGCCGCTTTCGTCAACAACGCACTGCCCACAAACTCCAAATCCACACTTCATATAGCGCTCCACACTTACCTGGCACGGAAGGTCATGTTTTAAAGCCAAATCCGAAACCGCGATCATCATCATTTCTGGTCCCACGGTTAACATTCGATCAACTTTTAACCCTTCATCCATTAATTTTTCAAGTAAAGGAACATTGTAACCTTTGTGCCCCTCACTACCATCATCAGTTGCAACATGAACATTTGTGTCCGCTAACATCCCGGCCCGATTCAAAAACAATAAATTTTCTTTGTTGCGCGCTCCAACCACAAACTCCACTTTACAACCACGCTCCACCGCCTCATGTGCGAGGAAATAAAGCGGTGCCGCCCCATATCCTCCTCCAATTACCGCTAAATGTTCTGAATCTTCATATTCAAACGGTTTTCCATATGGTCCCCGAACACCAACTTTATCGCCAACTTTTAAATCATGCATAGCATTCGAAAACTCCCCTACTGCGGCAATTGCAATTTTTAATTCATTCCCATCATCAAAAGCCACGGAAAAAGGTTTTTCATTTAACCGCGGAATCCAAATCATCACAAACTGTCCGGGCTGCGCCCCCACGGAAATATCTAACGTAAAAGTTTTTACAAACGGATTCTCAGATTTGATATCCAAGACTTTAACTGTTTTTGGGATGTCGTTTTTAGATTGGCAAGGCATACTTATATAATTTTAGGTGTTAGGGAATGGTGGTTTTGATTTTGAAGTAATTATCGGAGCGCGGCTGGCTTGGTCTCGAACGACAGAGAGAGCAGCCGCGCGAGATTATAGGTTGCGTCCACCGCTGGAGCGGACGACAACCGGTACTGAAAAATCAGAATCACCATTTCCTAAAATCATACTCTATGAGATCGACCTACAATTTCCGACATGTCTTTCACATCATTTTCATCACACCACTCTTCCATCTCTTGAGCAATTTTTCCAAACACATCATTTCCACGGTAGTAAACTGCTGTGCCCACTCCGACTAACGTTGCTCCGGCCATCATTAATTCAATTGCATCTCTTCCTGTTAAAACACTCCCAGTTCCAATAATTGGAATTTTCACAGCCTCATAAAGATCAAAAATTCCTTTTACAACTAAAGGTTTTAAACCCGGCCCAGACACACCACCAACTTTATTTGCTAGCACTGGCTGAGCAGTTTCAATATCAATTACCATTCCTGGGCCAAAAGTATTAAAAGCTGTAATTCCATCAGCCCCGGCGGCTTCAACCGCCTTTGCAATCTCCGTTAAATTATTCACATTTGGTGAAAGTTTAACCACGATTGGATACTCACCATTAGTTCGTTTTTTTACAATTTTAGTTACTTCCGCTGCCTGATCCCGATCGCAAGCAAATGGTTTTCCAAGCTCATCCTCTACATTTGGACAAGAGATATTTACTTCGATTGCGTGTGGCTTAAGCTCTGCAATTTTTTCCGCAATTTCCGCAAAATCTGAAATCTTCCCCGCCACAATACTAGCAATTAAAGGCGCTTTTTTATCTTGTGAATTATACCAATTCATATAGGTTCCAATCTCATCTTTGGCTTTTTCAATCCCAGCATCCGGCAATCCCACTGCATTCACAAAAAAATGCTCATTCCCCATCATAGTTGGGTTGGGATGACCTAAATGTTCCTCTAACCAAATGGATTTTGTAGTCACACCACCCGCTCCATTTTCAATAACATTTTTCAAAGAATTTCCAGTCACTCCCAGAATTCCAGAGGCCAACACAATCGGGTTTGGGAAGTGGACGTTCGCGTAAACAATTGAAAGATCCATATTTTTTTACTTTAAAGAAGCTCGCGCATTATAGCATGACAATTTTATCCAGACCACTTAAAGGCTATACTGTGTAACTTCCATTTCAATAGCTACTTTTAAGGCATGAGACCATCCACACCGACGATTTTCCACCACCTTTAAAACCCTCTCCACCCAAGGCCCCCATTCATCATCATCAAAATTATGAAACTCCAATTCAAATTGAGCTTCTGCTTGATTTAAAAATAATTGATAAACCCAATCTACCGATAAATCATATTGATCAACAAAACCATAAATCCATTCTAAAACCCGGCGTTTTGCAGCACTCAAAAGCTTCCTCTTATTTTCCTCATCCCTCCTCATTTCACCTGATTTAATAGGAAGGTTCATAATTCTCAGATAAAAAATACCTCTAAGCTGATTTGGGTCTGTCACATAAGCCTCCACCTCGCGCATAGCAACTTGATGCCACTTATTTAGTGCTAAATGATCTTCGTCAGGACACTGTGGATTTTTTAAATGTGGTGCCAACCAATCATCCCATAAACGCTCTGCCACCCCTCCCAAAAATCGCCTTCTATACTTCTCATCTTCTAAAGATCTTTGCATAGCTCCTGACGAGGCATCCATTAAAAAAATCAATCGTTCTCTAGCTGTATCTATAGTTTCACCCAAAGAAACTTTTTTAGGCTCCTCCTCTGGAATCACTATATCGCCAATAACACCAACTTTTGATCCAGTTCTAGCGCGAACTCTTTTTCTAAACTGACTAAAATCATTTAATCCTTCTGCTGGAATCACCAATACTTCTTGCGTCAAACCCTGTTCAACTTGAGCTGGCACCATACAATGCACACGAAAATCTTTATCCATTTCTCCTGGGCCATTAAGCCCTAAACCATGCTGTATTAACTCTGGTAAATCCTCCCATAAATCCAAAGGGTAACAAGGATCTTCGCGACGAGAACCAGCGTCAGAAATATTAGGCGGGCGCATACAAAAAAGTTTATTTTCCGGCTCGTATAAATATCAGAAAATATCGTTAAACTCAAGCAAAATCACCGTTAATCATGGTTTTTATGGGCCAACCTTTTAATTTTTGTCCAGCAAAAGGACTCCATTTGCATTTAGTAAATTCTGCCCCTGGGCCACCATTCTCCACCGTCTTTTCCAGATCCATATCCACAATTACCAAATCCGCATCCGCCCCAACTTCTAACCGCCCTTTTCCTATTAAATCAAAAATTTGAGCCGGCTCCGCGCACATTACGCGCACCACATCTTCTAGGGTTAATTGACCATTATTTACGGCATTTAGCATCAAAGGAAGTGAAGTTTCGAGCCCTGGGACGCCAGAGGGCGCCGCCCGATATGGTTGTTCTTTTTCGGATGTTAAGTGCGGCGCGTGATCAGTAGCCACCATATTTATCAGGCCATTTTTAATCCCTTCCATCAGAGCTTTACAATCTTTTTCGCGACGGAGAGGTGGATTCATTTTGGCAAAATTTCCTTGTCTCTCTAATTCTAATTCCGTCAAAAACAAATGATGTGGGGCTACTTCACAAGTAATTTTTTCAGATTTAAAAGCCGCAAACTCATCTAATTCTCGCTTGGTACTTAAATGACAAATATTTACCCGCGTCTCGTATTTTCTAGCTAAATGCAAAACCATTTTAGTAGACTGATACGCCACTTCCTCACTTCTTATTTTTCCGTGAATCATCGGATCATCTTGGCCTTCAAATAACTTCATGTTTTGCTGGATCATTACTTCATCCTCCGCATGCACACAAATTAATTTCCCAGCCTCAGCTACTTTGGCAAAAATTTCTTCCAAAGCCTCTTTTTTCGACACCAACAAATTCCCAGTTGAACTTCCTACATAAATTTTATAAGCAATTGCATCTGATTCCAAAAACTCATCCACATTCGTAGACCCATCTTCATTAATCGCGGCCCCCATATACAAATCAAAATCGACTTTTGCTTTAGAAGTCACCAATTCCCTCTTTTCCTTCAATAATTCGCGACTAATTGTGGCCGGTGAATTATTTGGCATATCCAAAACATAGGTAACGCCACCCGCCAAAGCCGCCGCTGTCCCACTTAAAAAATCTTCTTTTGCCTCCCCTCCTGGCTCCCGCAAATGAACATGTACATCAATCACCCCAGGCAACACAAATTTACCCTCACAATCCACAATTTCTACCCCTTCCTCACTTAAACCCTCTCCCATCTCCACAATTTTTCCCTCACGTACCAAAAGATCAGCCAACCGCTTACCTTTCGGCGTTAATAAAGTCCCATTTTTAAGGAGTAAATCTTTCATTATTTAATTTTAAATTTTTCCCAAAACCAAAGCCAGCAAAGCCATTCGAACCGCCACTCCATTCCCAATTTGCTCAAAATATTTAGCCCGCGGATCATCATCCACCGCTACTTTTAATTGATCATCCACTCTTGGTAATGGATCTAAAATAATCATTTCCTCTTTCGCCCCCTCAAGCAATTTAGGTGTAATTGAATAAACTCCCCGATACTTTTCAAACGCTTCCGCATTTTCAAATCTCTCTTCCTGAATTCGTGTATTTGAAAGAACATCAAATCCTCCAATCACCTCTTCTAAATCTGTTGTTTCACGAATTTCACAACCAGAATCCGTAAGCTCTTTTTTCAAATCTTCTGGCAATTCCAATCCCTGTGGCGCCACACAAATAAACTTTGGCCGCGCCTCCGCCGGGCCAAAATTCTTAATTAATCGACATTGTGAATGAGCCACTCGACTATTCTTCATATCCCCAACTAACCCATAAGTGAGCCCTCCAAAATGTCCAAATTTCTTATGAATTGTATAAATATCTAAAAGTCCCTGCGTCGGATGATTCGCCCCTCCGTCTCCTCCATTCAAAACCGGCACCTCCGAACCTTCTGCTAACTCTTTAACCGCCCCCTCAACCGGATGCCTCATCGCAATCACATCTGCAAACTGACTTACTGTCTTCCCCGTATCATAAAGACTCTCCCGCTTTTTAATCGACGAACTCTCATTCATCGTATAATTCGAAATAACACTTCCCCCCAACCGCAACATAGCCGTTTCAAAACTAAACCGCGTCCGAGTAGAAGGCTCAAAAAACAACGTTGCCAAAACCTTCCCCTTCAACAAATCCGAGGCTTCTTCCTTTTGCGCATACGGTTCCATCTCCTTCGCCACCTCCAAAATCCGTTCAATCGCCTCCTTCGAAAGCGTACGTGCAGATAAAAGATGTTGTCCTTGAAAGTTCATCGCTTAGAACGATATCTCATGTAACCCAAAAAAACAATATCCTACTTCTCCCCCTCAACCCTTTCCCACCAATCAAATGGAAACTTCGAATCAGTGCCTCCAAGTGTAATATCACATTTCCTTAAAAAATCTTCTAACAACCCCATAAATCGACTCACCGACCGATGCAACTCCGCTACCAAAGCTTCTCCTCCCATAGCTGAATTAGCGCGCGCTATTCGAGCTGGGCCATCTATTTCACCATCTATATAACCCTGCTGACTCGCTTCTCCCACTAAAACATTTCCATTAAATATCACTCCGTTTTGCACTCCATTCGGCTCATGATCCGGCACCGATACTCGCCCCGCCGAAACAGCAAAAACCTCATCATCAATTGAAAAAGCACATCTGAAATCTCCTCTAAAAAACTCCACGTGAGTATCCACTTCCGTATTTCGATGAATCACAACATCATCAGGAGTTTCTAACACCCATTCACACTGCCCATGCAAATCACTCAACGTATTACGAGTGTCTCTACTTGGCATATTCTCTGTCCAATTACTGCGTGGCAACACCGCTGGGGCAGAATCATGCTGCACCTCCTGCAAAGTCACGGTTGGCGGATCATTATCAACCGGCACAAAAGGACCAACTGGCACTGCCTCTCTTAAAGCCGCACAACCTGTTTGCGCTGCCAAAGTTGTGAACAAAAATACCGCTGGAGCTTTCCCTAAAGACATTCTTTAAAATTAATTTTGGAGGTTATTATAACCTACTCCTCCACCGTCTCCAAGTAAGTCTTGCCGTTATTGGAAATTACAACCCAAGAAGATCTTCCATGTTCGCGTAAATACTCTTGCGAACGTTTTTGGTCATCACCATATTCTTCTGGAATAATCAAAGCCCACTCTGCCCCAGTTTCATGATCAGTATCAACATCCAAAATTCTCACATAATTTCCAACTGGTAATTGACTTTCTCTTCTTGACCTACTCCCTGGAACTTCTGATACATACCCCAAAGGCATATTACGCACATTCAATCCTCCATTTTTAGAAACTTCTCCATCGGGATCTACCACCCTCATAACACGAGGATGCTCAACTTCTTTTTGCACCAACTCCACAACTTTTTCTACTGCTTCCTTAGTAATCGGACTAGTATCCGCATTTCGATGTATATTGCTATAAGGATGAAAAACATACGCATCTAACTGTATTTTTCCATAATGATCAAAATCCCCACAAGCAGCACTCTTAGTAATATAAAGTGTAGTTATTTCACTTAAATCACTGTTCGCTATCTCTACCCGCCAATAATGAGTCATTCCTAATCCACCCTCACCACTTTCACCATGGGCAAATTCTTGATATTCAATTCGAATTCCATAATCTTCATCTTCATAAAACCGAGCATAAGAATGAGAACTTTCATAATCTGTCCCTCCTCCAAAATAAGAGCGATCTGAAATTTCACCAGGCAAAATATTATCTAACATAGGTGCCAAAGATTGCACAGCTTCATTAAGACTTTCTAAACCTTCTACTCCGTATTCACTTATAAAGTCCGGGGCCTCAGCAAAGCTCTCTGCAAATTGAACTAAACACTCCCTGGACGAAAAATTTTCCCTATTACCAGGCCCACCTGAAGGAGCCGCATTTTGAAAAACTAAACGGTTACTAAAAAACATGTTTATTTTTGTTAAATTATTCCAATTATCATACCAGAAAAACAACCTTTTTGCAATCTTCTTCACCACCCAATCTACCCAAAATACGAAACTCCATTTTGGAAAATCTTCATACCTTGCCCTTCTTCTGGCAAAGCAACTCCTTCACGCTCGGCTTTTTCCTTAATCAAAGTCCAGTTATCTTGATTGTAGAAAGTCCAATTACGTTCTGGGTGTGGCATCACAGCCATAATTCGACCACTAGGGTCACAAATTGCCGCCATATCTTCGACCGCACCATTTGGATTATGTGGGAATTCACCGCCAGCTAATGAACCATCAGGTTTAACATAACGAAAAGCTACTTGATCGCCTTCGTTTAACTTAGCAATCACATCTGGTTCCGCATAAAAATTCCCTTCTCCGTGTGAAACTGGGCAACGCAACACATCAATCCCCTTAGTCCAAACACATTTTTCACTAGTTACTTTCATATCTATCCAGCGACACTCATACCGCGCCGTCTTATTATGCATCAACGCAACTTCACGTTTACCAAACTCGTAACCTGGGACAAGCCCCAAATTCGCCATAATTTGGCAACCATTACAAATCCCGATTACCAACTTATCTTGTTGCACAAAATCGTGCACTTGTTCCCATAAATGATTACGAACTTTGTTAGCATAAGCATTTCCAGAGCCAGTATCATCCCCATAAGAAAATCCGCCGGGGAAGGCCATAATTTGAAAATCTTTCATGCTACTTCGACCATCAATTAGGTCATTGACGTGGATGATTTCGGTGTCAGCTCCGGCTTTTTCGAACACATACGAAGTTTCTTCTTCGCAGTTAATTCCATAACCGGCCATGACTAGTACTTTAGGTTTAGACATTAGAATCCTTTAAAAGTTAAACGGTAATTTTTATCTAGGGTAGAAGTATCAGTATCAATTACAGTTTGGCCTTCCAAATCTGTTAGAGTGAATTTTTCATCTTCGCGAACTGTGCCAATTTGCGCTAGCGGAAGATCAGTAAACAAGGCTTCAAACTCATCTTTCTTAGCTGGATTTATACTCATAATTAAACGACCTTGGCTTTCGGAAAAGAGCAAATGATCAGGACGAGTTACCTCACCTTTTACTGGTAGATTTTCTAGCGAAATATCCATTCCAAGTTGTCCGGCCACTGCTTTTCGAGCTAGAGCCACTCCAAGTCCACCTAAGAGTACACTTTCACAAGAAGTTAAAAGTCCAGCTTGAATTGCTTTTTCAACAGCGCGGTAAATCTTCATATTTTTCTCAGCATCAACTTTTGGAATGTTATTCCCAATAAAGCCAAGTTGTTCAAAATATTCACTCGCCCCAAGCTCATCACTTGTTTCCCCGACCACGTAAACCAAATCACCAGGGAACTTAACGTCCAAAGTTACAGATTTTCGATAGTCCTCCATTACCGCCAAAGAAGAAATCAACAGAGTCGGTGGCACAGAAATTTTCACGGGATTTCCGTCTTCATCATATCCTTTAAAGTCATTAAACATACTGTCTTTTCCAGATATAAACGGTGTTCCATAAGCCGTGGAATAATCATAACAACCACGCGCGGCTTCTTTTAATTGTCCTAGGCGTTCTTCTTCGTTTGAAGAGCACCAGCAGAAATTATCCATAAGCGCGAGATGATCTAATGGGCCACCAATTGAAACAATATTTCGAATCGCAGAATCAATCGCACAAGCGGCCATGTGATAAGTGTCGATATCACTATATTTAGCGTTAATCGCCTGCGAAACAACCACACCCTTCGTAGAATTCAAAACCGGTGCCATCACCGAAGCATGACCATTTACTCGGCCTTTACCATGCAGCGGACCAACAATAGTTTCGCCCTGCACCACATGATCATATTGATGTGAAATAAAATCAAAACTAGCTAAATTAAGTCGCGCCATCATGGTTTGCAGCGTATCTGTTAAATCAGCTGGGCATTCCATATCTGGTTCATCATGAGTTTCTTTTGTGTAAGTCGTAGTTAGTGTTTTGTGAGGGAGTCCGTCATGAAGAAAAGAAAGTTCCAAATCCATAATTTTATCGCCTCCAGAAACCACTTCACATTTCCCAGAATCATTAAATTCTCCAACCACCCAGGCATCCACGCCTCGGCGCTCCATTAAATTCAAAAATTCATCAACTTTATCCGGTGGGATCGACATAGTCATGCGCTCCTGGGACTCACTAATCCAGGTTTGCCAAGGATCCAGTCCAGGATATTTAAGTGGCACCTTATCGAGCTCTACATAACATCCGCCACATTCCTTTGCCATCTCGGCAATTGAACAGGAGATGCCGCCCGCGCCACAATCGGTAATACTATTATAAAGACCCAAGTCGCGGGCTTCTTTCACAATGGCATCGCTCATTTTTTTCTGAGTAATCGGGTCGCCAATTTGCACCGCAGTCGAAGGACTACCAGAGTCCATAGCTTCAGATGAAAAAGTCGCACCGTGAATACCATCTTGCCCAACTTTTCCACCGGCAACTACTACTTTATCACCTGGTTTTGCACACTTTTCCCAGCTTGGTGTGCCATTCAAATCTCGAGGCATTAAACCAACTGTTCCTACAAAAACTAATGGTTTCCCTTTATAGCGATCATCAAAATAAAGGAACCCTTGTGGTGTAGGGATCCCAGAGCAGTTCCCGCCGACGTTCACTCCGTCAATCACCCCATCCATGATTCGGCGGGGAGACAACATTTTTTGTGTATTATTGGCACCTTTATATAAAGGCCTTTCATCAGCTGGGTTTGCTAAACAAAAACCATACCGATTAATCACCGGCTTGGCTGCTTTCCCAAATCCAATTGTGTCACGATTCACTCCCACAATCCCAGTAATTGATCCACCAAACGGATCAAGTGCCGATGGACTATTATGAGTCTCTGCTTTATCTGTTACAATCCATTTTTCATCAAAAACAACTCCTCCGGAATTATCTTCAAACACTGACACACAAAAATCTTTATCACCCTTTGCGGTCCGAATCTCATTCGTTGCCCTTTTAATATAATGTTTATAAATTCCCTCCTTAATATCATCCATGGTGGCCGCAAAAATCGTGTGCTTACAATGCTCAGACCAAGTTTGCGCCAAAGATTCCAACTCCACATCGGTTGGATTGCGTCCAAGTCCTCGGAAATGTTCCTGAATTGTCCGCAAATAATCCATATCCAAGGCTAATGGACCTCGCCGAGTCCCATCATCATTTTCAATCCCCTGCTTTCCAATTTTTTGTAATTCCTCATCTGAAATCTCTAAATTCACCTCCTTAACTTGTGGTTCGTGATGAAGGTCAACTTTTGGCACTTTTACATCCATCCCACCATCTGCGTCATATTTTTCTTTCGACTTCACTAAAATTCGTTGAATAAGTCCGTTAGCCATCGAAGCTCCTAACTCCTTCGCCTGATCTTCCGTAAGATCACCTTTTACATAAGTGATTTGCGAAGTAAAAACATCTTCTTCTCCCTCAAATTTAGTATCTAACAAATCCTCCACAATCTCACGCGCTGTATGACCAACATTATCAGTCACACCAGGTTGAAAACCAACCTCAATCGCGTAATCAAAATCCGCAATTTCATACGATTTATTCATCGCATAAGCCTGCGTAACTGGATTTGTTAAAGAATTCGCAATTTTTTCCAATTCTTCCTCAGAAAAATCACGATTAGTAGTGTAAACATCCACCACAAAAACACTTTTGATATGTTCACCAAAAGCTTGCTGGCGGAAGTTTAAAAGGCGGACTTGGGCGCGGGTGTCTGGGACCAAAGAGCCAACTTCAATACGATGAGCCATTTGAATTTTTAAAGATTAGGTTAGCAATAAGCTTCCATACTAAAGCACAGCCCTAAATGAAAAACAAGATTGAAATCGACTCCCCTTGCCCTCCCCCACAATAAGCCCTAAAATACCCCCCGATGACTAACGACCAACTCACTCTCACCCTCGAGGACGGAACCAAACTCAAAGGCAAATCTTTTGGAGCCCATACTGAGTCTGCTGGTGAAGTGGTTTTTAATACTGGGATGGTTGGCTATCCCGAAACTTTCACCGACCCTTCTTATAAAGGACAAATTATTATTGTCACTTATCCGTTAGTTGGGAATTATGGTGTTCCAAAATCCGCTGAATCGGATCACAAAATTGAAGAAAATTTCGAAAGCCAAGGACTCCATATTAAAGGAGTTATTGTTACTGAATATTCCGAAAACCACAGCCATCACCAATCGATTCAATCACTCGGAGAATGGCTCAAAGAACACAACATCCCAGCCATAACAGGAGTAGACACGCGCGCTCTTACCCAAAAAATTCGCACTAAAGGAGCCATGCTTGGCACCCTTTCTCGTGATAAACACAAAATCGATTTTTACGATCCCAACCAAGAAAATCTAGTGGCCAAAGTCTCTATCAAAGAGCCCCAAACTTACCAAGCTGGCCCCAAACACGTGGCCATTATTGATTGTGGCATGAAACTCAACATTCTTCGCAGCTTTTTAAATCGCGACATCTCTGTTACCCGCGTTCCTTGGAATTATGATATCTGGGAAATGGACCAAAAATTTGATGGCGTGTTCTTTTCCAATGGCCCCGGCGATCCATCTTTAATGAAAGAAACTCTCGACATCATGAAAAAAGGCTTTGAACGAAAAATCCCAACCTTTGGAATCTGTTTAGGTTCGCAAATAATGGGAATTGCTGGTGGTGGAAAAACCTACAAACTTAAATTCGGACACCGCTCTCAAAACCAACCCTGCATCGACTTAGAAACCGGCCGTTGTTATATCACTTCACAAAATCATGGTTACGCTGTCGATCCCAAATCCTTAGACAAAGACTGGGAAGTTTGGTTTGAAAACGCTAATGACCAAACCGTGGAAGGAGTTAAACACAAAACTCTTCCTTTTTTCTCAGTTCAATTCCATCCCGAAGCCACTCCCGGCCCCACTGACACTAATTATCTATTCGACAAGTTTGTCGATCTTTTATAAAACTCGCCCGCCACGGGCTAATCTTTAACCTCCCTTAAAAATGCGAACCCTCTCTCGCTTAATCCTGACTATTTTTTGTTTTGGATTACTTATCCCCGCTGCTCTTGCTGTAGACACCCCAACTTTAGACGATATTGTCTCTCCTATTGATGCCACCAAAGCCGTTATTTCCGGAACTACCGAAGCTGATTATAAAGTCGTTGTCACTGGCGGAACTTCCCAAATTTCTCCTGTGTACGCTGATTCCAGTGGTTATTTCGAAATAACTGTGGCCTTAATTCAAGAATCCACCAACACTTTTAGTATTAAAGTCCAAGATGGCGATGGCAATTCTAGTGACACCCTTCAAATTGTTATTGTAGAAGGAGAAACAGCGGCGGCCGAAGCCGAAGCTTCTGGAGGCGGAGATCACACTGCCCCAGGCGCCCCAGACGTTGATGATGCCCCCGAAACAATTAACGCTGATTCCTACACTTTTACTGGTTATGGCGAAGCTGATACCACTCTCACTGAAACCTATTCTGATATAAGTGTTACTGTTGATTCTGATGGGTATTTTGAAATTACACTCGATCTAGAACAAGACGCAAACAATACCTTTAAATTTGTTTTACAAGACGACGCCAATAACATTAGTGCCTCCACCAAAGTGGAAATTGAAGAAGCATCCGACGAAGAAGAAACTATTAACGAAAACGAAACTGACACCAACGATGAAACCGACACCACAGTTGTTGTACTTTCCGATATTTCTGGGCACTGGGCCGAAGACTACATTATTGAACTAATAACCGCTGGTGTAGTTGAAGGTTATGATGATGGAACTTTCCTCCCTGATAGCCCTATTAATCGCGCTGAATTTACCAAAATTGTTTTAGGAGCCTTAGGTTACGAAATCCCAGACTCTATTTCTGAAAGTAGTTTTTCTGACGCTCCATTAGACACTTGGTACACCCCCTACACTCAAACTGCTTATGACGAAGGAATTGTCGAAGGTTATGATAATGGTACTTTTGGAGCTGCCAACTACATCAACCGCGCCGAAGCCGTTAAAATTCTACTCGGAGCAGCTGGCACTGATGTCACTGATTCATTATTAGATTTCCCAGACATTGATGAAGAGGCTTGGTATGCATCATACGTGGCCACCGCCTATTCCATGGGCATTATTAGTGGTTACGACAATGGCAACTTTGGCCCTGGCGACAACATGACTCGCGCTCAAGTTTGTAAGGTTATTGTGGAACTTCTAGCGCAGATTTAGAAAGTTCGCTATTCTAGGTTCCCATGTTCGTAGCCATAGATTTAGAAACCACTGGCCTCTCCTCCGAAAAAGACCAAATCATTGAGGTCGCGGCTGTTCGAATTTCTGAAGATGGCACTATTCAAGATGAATTTCAAACCCTGGTGAATCCAGGGGTAGTTCTTCCCGAAATAATTCGTCATTTAACAGGTTTAACTGACGATGATTTAAAAGACGCCCCTAAAATTGATGAAGTCCGTGCGGAAATCATTGAATTTATTGGAGAGGCACCAATTCTTGGTCATTCTGTTCAGTTTGATATTAATTTTTTAGAAGCCAACGATATCCCAGTAAAAGGTTCTGTTTTAGACACTTTTCATCTTTCTCAGACTCTTTTAATTAATGAACCGTCTTATAGTTTAGAAATTTTAAGTGAAAAATTCGAACTCCTTCACGAAAGCAAACACCGTGCCCTAGACGATACCAAGGTTGCGGTTGAGCTCTACAAACTACTCCTTAATAGAATCCAAGAAATTCCGTTTGAAGCAGCTGAGCAAATCCGCGAACTTTTACCAAAATGCGAATGGGGCTGGAAAGAAATTTTTGAAAAAAGTCTTTCTACCGAAAAAATCACCACATCTCCCCCACAAAAAAAATCTGACCCTCCTCGCCAAGGAGCTCTCCCCGAACTACAACAACAAATTCAAAAAGTCCTAGCACATCAAGGCAGTGCTATTTTTGAGGCACCACTTAGCAACGCCGAAGATTTAGCCATTGCCGCTATCAATTTTTCTGAACAATCTGGTGAAAAATGCTTACTTATCACTCCCGAACCACAACAAATAAAGCGTGATGCTCGCGTGGCCCACCTCCAACATCCCGCTCGCTATTTATGCCAAACTCGCTTTCAAGAATTCCTCAAAAAAGACTCTTTTGACACTAGTGAAATTCGATTATTAGTTAAGATTTTTCTTTGGTTAGCTAAAGGCGGGACCGGCGAAAAAAACGAAATCGTAGTTGGTGATGACGAACACCCAGTTTGGGAACAAATCTCTGCCTTACCTCATCTTTATGAATCCTGCGGCAACCCAGACTGCTACTACGAAAAAGCTTTTCAAAAAGCATCCCTCTCCCCGCTCCTCGTCGTATCAACTCATTTATACATCGACAACTTCACTCGTCGCGGCACCCTAATTCCTCAAAAACCTCATCACTTAATCGAAAGCATCGAGCAAATCGAAGAAACCACCTTAATGGCCCTTACTAAATATTACGCCCTTAACCGCCTGGCCAACCTTGCCCAAAGTCTGGACGAACAACTCTCTTCACGTTTTGAAATTTTCTTTGGCTTACTCGGAATGTTTATCGATAAATACGCGGCCAAAGACGCTTTTCAAAAACAAGTTATTTTAGAACCCTCACACCTCTTAACCCCTGAAGGTAAAAAAATCCTAGCCACCTTAGAAAACCTCACCGAACTCATTGCTCAAATCCCGACTTCTTCCAATCAAAGACTTCTCAAAAAAGACATTGAAATCTTAGGCAAAGCTTTTGCGGGTAATCCCGCGGTACTCACCTGGATTATGCTCAGCTATGACGATGAACCGGTAATTCGCACCTGCCCTAAACACCTAGCCCCTCTTCTTAAACAAGAACTTTGGGACAAAATTCCTGGCAGTTTAATTTTCCTAAGTCATTACGGCAGCTTAGAAGGATCTTTTTCCTTTATTAAAGAACGTCTCCATCTCGACAAAAATATCCTTGAAATCATTCTCCCTTCTCCCGAAAAAACTCATCACATCGAACTTTACGCACACCCAGAACTCCCTAACCCCCGTCACCCAAAAAACCTAAACGCAACCACTGAATTTATTAAGAAAGAAGCTCCCAAAACCACCACCTTCCTCCTTGTAAACGCAGTCTCTGCTGTCTCCAGCCTCCACGAAAAACTCGCCGATCCTATTAAAGAGGCCGAAATCATGCTTCTTTCCCAAGGAATTTCCGGTGGAATGGGCAAAGTTGGACAACGTTTCAAAAAAGCCAAAGAAAGTGTCCTTATTATAGGAACCGAAAGGCTCTATCGCTCAATTTTAAAAAACACACCCAATTCTTCTCAAAAAATCGAAACTTTACTCATTCATCGCCTACCTTTCATCCCACCCTTTCATCCCGTCCACCAAAAAGAATGCGAAAAACTCACTAATAGTTGGTATGAATACAGTCTTCCACAAGCAGTTTTAAGGTTAAAACGCTTTATTTTCTGGGCTTTAACCAAAACCGGAGTACGTACTATTCACATCCTAGATCCCCGATTCAATGACTATGATCAAAAGTTTACTAAATCTGTAAAAGATATATGCCAAAATGCTTAACCCCCAGCAGTCAAGCTTTTTCCTTTAAATTCCAAAGAAAATCACCCTTAGACCCTTGATTTTTTTGCAAACCCTATCTAAACTTACGCGCGATCTAAAATAATCCTAATTATGACACAACATCCAATTACAGATATCCATGACACTGAAAAGGAGGCCAAAAAAATGATAGAAGACTCCAAGAAACGAAACGATAAAATGATAGTTGAAGCAAAGGAAAAATCTCAAAAAGAATTTGATGACTTTGTTGATACTGAAAAAACAGCTGGCAAAGAAAAAATCGCCACTGCCAAAACTGAAGCCAGTCAAATCTGCAAAGAAGCTTTGTCTGGCGGTGAAAAAGAAATCCAAACCCTAGAACGGGAAGCAGAGATGCGCAAAGAGCAGGCTACTCGCCAAGCTGTCAAAGCTTTCCATGAATTTGTTGGTATTTAATATAATTTCTAACCCAAGACTATGGCTGTTCTCGCCATGGAAAAGGTCCAGATTCTAGGCATGAAGACGGACCTTGAAAAAATTCTAACTCTCCTCCAAAAACGAGGCGTTATGCAGGTCGAAGAGATCAGCGAAGGCGCTGAATTTGAGCTAGAAAATATTGAAAAGGAGGATCATGACATTGATTTTATTGTTGCAAACACTGATTTTGCAATTAAGTTACTAACTCCTTATGCCCTTAAGCGCCCAATTTGGGCTGGAAAACCTACCCTGACCTCCGAAAGTGCTATTGGTACGGTCAAAGGCGGCTTTGATTATCGCGCTATTATTAAGGAGTGTCAGTCTGCCGAAGAAAAACATAACGCTGACCAAAACAACCTCGCTGCCCTCGAAACCGAAGAAAAACTTCTTCAAAATTGGGGGAAATTAAACTTTGCTCTCGATACTGTAAAAGACACTGCTCACGCTCGCATTCACTTAGGTGAAGTTCCAACCCTTGAATACGACGCTCTAAAAGCTGCTCTCAAAGAACTCGGCGAACTTACTAGCATCAACAAAGTTCACGAAGAAGGATCTCACACTTATGCAGTAGTGGCTATTTCCAAAGAATACGAAGATGAAAGCAAGCAGCTTTTATCTAAAATGAAATTCCAAGAAATCGAACTCCCAGAACTTGCAATGACTGTCCCCGAAAGACTCAAAGAAATTACGACTCAAAAACAAGACCTTGAACAAGAAATCACTAAAAACAAAGAAGAATTCACTCGTTTAGGAAAACATCTTGAAAACCTACAAATTGTTCATGATGTTTTTGCTTGGCAACAAGAAGAACAACGTGTCCGCGAAAAACTAAAAGGAACTACTTATAGTTTTGTGGTTACCGGCTGGATTGCCAAGCTTGACCTTAAAAAAATTCAAAAAGAGCTAAACGAAAAATATCCATCCACAGCCATCCAAGAAATCAAACCCGAAGAAGGCGAAGATCCGCCAATTTTACTACACAACAAACGAACCTCTTGGCCTTTTGAATCTGTGACTAGACTTTATGGATTCCCTCTTGCTAACGAGGTGGATCCTACTCCATTTTTGGCCACTTTCTTTATTGTGTTTTTTGCGCTTTGTTTAACAGACGCTGGTTACGGACTTATGCTTTTTGTGATTATGTTCCTAATGCTTAGGTTCTTTAATCTTCCCAAAGAAAGCACTGGTTTAATTCGCCTCCTAATGTGGGGTGGAGTCCTTACTATGGTGGCTGGTTATTTCTTTGGTGGCTATTTTGGGCTCACCGTAGAACAAGCACCGGCTTTTATGATTAAAGATGGCGCTTTTAAAGGCCAAATCTTAAATCCCGCGGCTGGCTCTGGACCTCTTATTTTCTTGGTTTTAGCGCTAGTACTCGGAATTGTTCAAGTTTTAATTGGTAAAGCGATTGACGGTTGGTGGAAGATTAAACAGAAACAATATTTAGATGCTGTGTTTGATAGTTTCCTTTGGATTTACTTCTTACTCGCGATTATTGGATTTGGACTTGCTTCAAGCGGGGCTTTAATCCCAGTTGAATACGCCGGTTTATTTAAATGGCTTACCTTAGGTGGTGTAGCTGCCATGATTTTAACTCAAGGCCGCAAACAAAAAAGCATCCCCGCTAAGTTCGGTATTGGAGTCCTCTCCTTATACGGATTAGTTGGTTACTTAGGAGATATTCTTTCTTACTCTCGTATTATGGCGCTCGGACTTGGTACCGGAATTATTGCTTTTGCCATGAATATTATTGCTGCCCTTGCTTATGATCTTATCCCTTACGTTGGAATTGTTGTCGCGATTATTGTTTTAATTCTGGGTCACACGATGAACTTAGTACTATCTGCCCTTGGAGCCTTTATTCACTCTGCACGTCTTCAATTTGTAGAGTTCTTTAGTAAATTTATGGAAGGTGGCGGGATTGGTTTCAAACCATTCAAACGCACCTGCAAATACATCAATATTACTTAAAAAATCTTTAACCCTTATTATTATGTCTGCTGTTGCTATTGCTATCGCTGGAGCAACCATCTCTGTTTTCCTCGGAGGAGCTGGATCCGCCGTTGGAGTCGGACTTGCTGGTCTTTCTGGTGCTGGAGTGATTAGTGAAAAACCTGAACTTTTTGGTAAAGTTCTTCTTATTCAAGCGCTACCTGGTACTCAAGGTATTTACGGCTTCCTAGGAGGTCTTCTTGTTATCTTTAAGCTTGGTTTATTTAGTGGCGAAGTTGCTGCTATTTCTATGGAAACTGGCTGGCTACTTTTCTTTGCTTGTCTTCCAGTTGCTATTACTGGTCTTGTTTCTGGTATTTACCAAGGTAAAGTTGCTGCTGCTGGTCTTCACGCTGTTGCTAAAGATCAAGCTAATGTTGGTAAAGCCGTTATTATGGCGGCTATGGTAGAAACTTACGCGGTTATTGGTCTTTTGATCACCCTACTTCTTTGGGCTTTCATCGAAGTTTAATTTGAACTCTAACGGGAGATGAATTCGTTCATCTCTCGAAATGAATTTAAATTTAACAATAAAAAATGGCTTTAAAAGACATATTAGACCAAATCAAAAAAGCTGCTGAGGCAGAAATCGCTAAACTTAATGAAGAACGCGATGCTGCCATTGCTCAAATTACGGCTAGCTATGAAGAAAAACGCAAAACACGCAAAATCGAAATGGACGGAAAAATTGCAGACAACTGTGTTAAAGCTAAAAACCGCGCCGCAGTTTTCGCTAAAATGGAAACTCGTAATAATATGCTCCGCAAAAAACGCGATATCTTAGAAGCTGTTTCAACTGATACTATCGAAGCTCTTGTTAGCTCTGATCAGTACGTTAGTATTGTGACTGCTCTTGTTAAAAAAGCTGCCAAAGAATTCAACGAAGGAACTGTTTTCTCGCCCAAAGGCAAAGAAAACGAAACAAAAAAGGCAATCGAAGCCGCTGGAGCTTCCTTTAGTTTAAGTAACGAATCCGCTCCTATTAAAGGTGGATTCCTACTTAGCTCCGGCAAAGTCGAAGTCGACTTCTCCATTGAGTCACTCCTCACAAAAGAACTTTGGGGTGAACTTGAAATGCAACTTAATCAACTACTTTTTCCATAAACTATGAGCCAATTTTCTTACGCTACCGCTCGCGTCCGCTCGCTTGAACCCATGCTCCTCGACATGACTGATGTCGAACGAATGTTGGGTGCCAAAGAAGCTAAAGAAGCTTACAAAATTTTGAATGACACGGCTTACGCCAATCACGTTGGTGATATTGAAAAAACCGAAGATTTCCAAGAAGTAATTGATGCTGGGCTGCATGATGCCAAGGAATTACTCGATCGTATTGTGCCTGACCCATTATTACTCGACATCCTATTTTTACCGTTCGACTTCCACAATTTCAAAACCGTTCTAAAAGGACTTGCTGGCGATAAAGACCGAGAAGAAATTCGTGAACAATTAATGCCCATGGGACGGATCCCACTCGAAGCTCTCGAAGCTTTCTTCTTTGAAAAAGATCATGAGTTCTTCCCACTCGACGAAGCTCACACTGAAAAAATTAAAACAGGCATCAGAAAAGCACGTCAAACTTATGAAAAAACTAATGATCCTCGTTTTATTGACCTTATTTTGGATCGCGTTCTATACGAAATGTTAGCTGAAATTGCTAAAAAAACTGGTAATTCTTTTGTAATCAAATTTGTTCAAAAATGGATTGATTTAACTAACATCAAAGGATTTTTACGCATCAAACTACTTGGCCAAGAAGAATTTTTCACTACTAACAATTTACTCGACGAAGTATTCCTAAAGAAAGGAACCCTACCAACTTACAAATATAAAGACGGTATGGAAGCTGATAGAAATTCTTTAACTGGAATTTTTAAAGGCACTGACTATGAATCAGTGGTAAATCGTGGCCTCGAAGCCTACGACAAGTTCAAATCATTCCTTTATTTAGAAAAATACGCCGAAGAAGTCTTAATCGATTTTGCTCGTTCTTCCCGTTATATCGATTCTGGCCCCGAGGCAGTGCTTGCTTATTTCTTTGCCAAACAAAATAACGCCCGCATTATCCGCATGATTATGGTTGGCAAACTCCGTGGCATTAACGAAGAAATGCTACGTGACCGAATTCATAAACTTTATGTTTAATTATGTCTAAAACTACTAATCACGACCTCGCTATTATCGGACCAAAAGATATTGTTCTCGGATTCAAAGCAATCGGAGTCTGCACTCATTTTACTGAAAATGCCGAGCAAACTCTCGAAACCCTCCAAAAGCTAAAAGCAGAGACTATCGAAGGCAAAGACTTATGTCGTTACGCGATTATTTTTATTCTAGAATCAGACGCCAAAGCCATTCCGCAAGACGAGTACAAAAAAATTACAGCTGACGCTTTACCAGCCATTATCGCCTTACCCGGACCCGAAGGAGCCACCGGATTCGGCTTAGATCGACTCGGAGAAATCGTGGAAAAAGCAATTGGTTCCAATATCCTTAAGGAAAGATCTTAAATTTACTAAAAAAACTCTAATAACCTAACCTCATGAACACTCAAACGGCTGAAGAAGCCCCTCAAACTAAGAGCAAAGCTACTAGCGGAACTATTCTCCGTGTGGCTGGTCCGCTCGTGATTGCCAATGGTATGAAAAACGCCAAAATGTTCGAAGTTACCCGTGTTGGTGACGAACGTTTAATGGGAGAAGTCATTCGTCTAAATGGTGATGAAGCAGCGATTCAGGTTTACGAAGAAACTGCTGGAATTGGACCTGGTGAACCAGTTGAACTTACTGGTGAAACTATGACTGTGGAGCTTGGACCTGGTCTTCTTACTTCTATTTACGATGGAATCCAACGCCCACTAGCTGGAATCGAATCTAAAGTTGGATCTTTTATTACACGTGGAGTCGAAGTGCCGGGACTTGATTACGATAAAAAATGGGATTTTAAAGCCGTGGCTAACAACAATGACAAAGTAACTGGTGGTGATGTTCTCGGGACAATTCAAGAAACAACTCTTATTGAGCACAAAGTTATGGTCCCACCACACATCGAAGGAACTATTAAATCCATCAAGGGTGGGAGCTTAACTATCAAAGAAATCGTTGCAGAAATCGAAGACGCTGACGGCAAGGTTCACGCCATTAACATGATTCAAGAATGGCCAATTCGTATTCCTCGCCCATCCAAAGCAAAAAAAGTTCCTTACATGCCACTAAAAACCGGTGGTCGTTCTGTTGATACTTTCTTTACCCTGGCTAAAGGTGGTGCAGCTTGTATTCCAGGACCTTTTGGAGCTGGTAAAACTGTTACTCAACAAGCACTGGCTAAGTTCTGCGACGCGCAAATTATTGTTTATATTGGATGTGGAGAACGTGGTAACGAGATGACTGAGGTGTTGGTTGAATTCCCTCACTTAGAAGATCCAAATTCTGGTGAACCACTTATGAAACGAACAATTCTGATTGCCAATACTTCTAATATGCCAGTGGCTGCTCGTGAAGCGTCTGTGTATGTTGGAATTACCATTGCGGAATACTACCGTGATATGGGTTATGACGTGGCTTTGATGGCTGACTCTACTTCTCGTTGGGCCGAGGCCATGCGTGAAATGGGTGGTCGTTTAGAAGAGATGCCTGGTGAAGAAGGATATCCTGCTTACCTTGCTTCTCGTATTGCTGCTTTCTACGAAAGAGCTGGTTACGTTGCTTGTTTAGGTAACGAAGATCGTGATGGTTCTTTATCTGTTATTGGAGCGGTATCGCCTCCTGGTGGTGACTTCTCTGAGCCAGTTACTCAAAACACTCTTCGTGTTACCAAAACTTTTTGGGGTCTAGATTCTAAGCTTGCTTACGCTCGTCACTATCCCGCAATTAACTGGCTTACGTCGTATACTCTTTATACTGACAATATTGAAAACTACTTAAAAACTGAAATTGCCGAGGATTACCCACAAATTCGAAACGAAGCCATGGACGTCCTACAACAAGAAGCGAAATTACAAGAATTAGTGCGCTTGGTTGGTGCTGACTCCTTGTCTGCTCGTGAACAGCTCTTACTTTTAGTTTCTAAATCTATTCGTGAAGACTTCTTGTTCCAAAATGCTTTTGATGCTGAAGACGCTCGTACTCCACTCAAAAAGCAATACTGGATGCTCAAATGTATTATGACTATTTTCTACGCTGCTCGTGATCTTGTAAAAAATGAAAGTTTTGATATTGATGGGCTTAAAAACCACTCACTTATTCAAGAAGTGGCTCGCGTAAAAGAGATTCCAGAGGAAGAGGAAGAAAAATTCCAAGCCCTCATCGACAAGATCAATACTGAAGTTCAGAAACTTGCTTAATTAATTAATCTCGCTAATAACCTTATTATTCCATGCAAAAAGAATTTAAAACCGTTCGCGATATCGTCGGGCCTCTGGCTTTCATCGAGCTGCCAGAAGGGGAAAAGGTAACCTATGAGGAGTTGGTTATCCTAACCCTGGCTGATGGTAAAGAACGTCTTGGTAAAGTCCTCGACGCTCAAAAAGATTTGGCCATTGTCCAACTTTTTGAGTCTCCACAAGGAATCTCCACCGAAGGGTCAAAAGCCCGTTTCTTAGGAGAAACCTTCCGTCTTGCTGTGTCTGAAGACATGCTTGGCCGCACCTTTGATGGACGTGGTCAACCAATTGATGGTGGCCCAAAAATCATTGCTGACAAACGAATCGATATTAATGGTGCTCCAATCAATCCCGCATCTCGCGAAATGCCAGATGACTTTTTCCAAACTGGTGTTTCTACTATTGATGCTCTAAATACGTTGGTGCGTGGCCAAAAACTACCAATTTTCTCTGGTTCTGGTCTTCCTCACAACAAATTAGCTGCTCAAATCGCTCGTCAAGCTAAGGTACGCTCTGCTGACGGCTCAGGTGGCGAAGAATTTTCAATTGTGTTTGCCGCTATGGGTGTGCCATTTGAAGAAGCTCAATACTTTATTAACGAGTTTAAAAAAACCGGTGCGATCGAACGATCTGTTTTGTTCATTAACACCGCTGACAATCCTGTTATCGAGCGTATTGCCACTCCTCGGCTAGCGCTTACTACCGCTGAATATTTAGCTTTTGAAAAAGGTAAACACGTATTGGTTGTTTACACTGATGTTACTAACTATTGTGAAGCCTTGCGCGAGGTGTCTGCGGCTCGTAAAGAAGTGCCAGGTCGTGGTGGTTTCCCAGGTTATATGTACACTGATCTTTCGACTCTCTACGAACGAGCTGGTCGCATCAGAGGCAAGAGCGGGTCTGTGACTCAACTCCCAATTATGACTATGCCGAATGATGATATTACGCACCCAATTATTGACCTTACCGGTTATATTACCGAAGGTCAGATTGTACTCGGACGTGATCTTCACAAAAAAGGTCTTTATCCATCAGTAGCCGTGCTTCCTTCCCTTTCTCGTTTGATGGGTAAAGGACAAGGTGAAGGCAAAACTCGAGAGGACCATTCTAATGTAATTGCACAGCTCTTTGCTTCCTATGCTTATGGTGTAGAAATGCGTGAATTAGCGGTTATTCTTGGTGAAAGTTCTCTTTCTGATTCTGATCGTGCTCACCTTAAATTCGCTGAACAATTCGAAGAACGATTCATTTCTCAAGGCGAAACCAACCGTGAAATTGAAGAATCTCTAAACCTTGGCTGGGAACTACTCAAAGCAATCCCAGAAACTGAACTTAAACGTGTGAAAAAGGAATACATGGAGAAATATATGAAAGGCGGCGCAGCCGCCCAAACCAGCGAAAAAGCTGAGGCTTAATCCTAATGATTGTCCCGCGTCTAGCGGACGATAAACCTAATTTATATGGCAATATTAACTGGCTACAAACCGACAAAAATGGCGCTACTAGAGCTTAAAAATAAGCTCCAACGTGCCAAAAAAGGTCACAAGCTGCTCAAGGATAAACAAGAAGGTTTGATGAAAGCTTTTATGGACATTATTCGAGAGGTGCAAAAACTTCGTAAAGAAGTAGAAAAAGAACTTGGTTTAGTTTTCCAAAATCTTTTGCTAGCTTCGGCTGTTATCCCTCACCCAGAGTACCTAGAAACCGCTCTCTTAGCTCCTACAACTAAAGTTGAGCTTGATATCGAAACCAAGAATGTAATGAGTGTAAAACTAGCTGATATCAAAGCTGACATAGTTGGAGATGTCCTAAGTTATGGTTTTACAGAGACCTCTGGTGAATTGGACACTGCCCTTACTTCTCTACGCGAAATTTTGCCACTTTTAATTCAATTAGCCGAAACCGAGAAAAAAGCCGAACGCATGGCTGACGAACTTGAAAAAACTCGTCGCCGGGTGAATGCTCTTGAGCACGTAATGATTCCAAATGTAGAAGATACGATTAAGTTCATTAGCCAAAATCTAGAAGAGCGCGATCGCTCTGAACGCATTGTTTCTATGATTGTAAAAGCTAAGAACGAAGCCTAAAAGCCTTAACCGCCAAAAACCGCTTGTTTAAGCCATTTCCAATGGTTTAAATTAGCTATTTAGACTTGCTTTATTGAATTAAATATGTTATTATTAAATGAAGTAATTTTTAAAACCAAAATAAATGGATAAACTAAAACTTCACCCAGCTATTATTTTTCTACTTGGTATTCTCGTAGGAGCCGTTCTTGTCACCGTAGTTTACAAACTTGGTGTACCTGGAGAAAACATCGAAAACACGATTCTTCGTAACGATGTTCTTTTCCCAAATAATGTTACTGAAGACACCTCCGAAGGTGTTCTTTTCCCTAACAATCTTACTGAAGGGGCCTCTCAAGGTGTACTTTTCCCCAACAACATTGAACAGGAACAAGTAAATGACGTTCTTTTTCCAAACAACGTCCTTTTCCCAAATAACTAAAGCTGTCTAGTTAAAAAAACTCTAAAACCTCTCCCTGATTTGTTAACCAATTTAGGGGGAGGATTTTTATTATTCTTCAGCACCACCATTTATTTCCTCATCAAATTCAATCCAATGCCGAGCTACAGACTGTAAAGCTTCACTTTCTGGCGCCCGTTCAGCAAAACTACGCGCATAATTAGCAAACATCGGCACGTATACCATTAAACGCGGAGAAGCCTTACATTGCTCACGCATAGCTGTAATTCCATCACGAGAAGCGGCCAGTAAAAGATCCTCATAATCTGCTGGCAAAACTTGATCTACTGGAATTTCCCGATTACCCATTCTAACAGGAGGCATTTCTCTCCATTGAACCTTATCGCCAAACCTAGTTAATAACGCAGTAGCCATCACTAACCCTTCAAAGTAAGTCATTTTATATTCAGTCGCATTTTCCATGTCACGCCCTTCACGTCGCAAAATATCCTGCTCAATCGCCAATGAAGTCGCCACTCGAGAACAAGTCTTCATCACTATTTCCGCTGATGGCTCTTCAGCTCCTTCACGCTCTATTTCTGTCCAAAACCCCTCCGCTAAACTACGCCATACTTCACCACGCATATGAAGAGCTCGCCTATAATCAACAACCTTACCCGGGAGAGGATCTCCATCTTCATCGATCAAGGTCGCCTCTGCCCTTTCAAAATAAGGACTCGCTTTATCTGGATCCCCATCTATTTCCAACGCAACCATCCCCATGGTAGATGCTCCATTAAATCGTCTACGTCTAGACTGAGTTGAACCAGCCAATCCTTCTAATAAACGATATTTACCAGCCATTTCTTTATAGTTTCTCTCGGCTTCCTCAATTTCTTCTCGTAGCTCCTCCGGGATAGGCTCTTTATTACTGGTATGTGCTTTCTTTTTGGCATATAAACCTTTTAGAATTTGGTGTGCCGCCTGCATCCCCAATCGCACTACCTCTAAACACAACCGATCATCATCTTCGTAAACCACCGGCGCAAAGCCTGTTAAAGTCCCTGGAGCTGCTTCTGTTAGGCGTGATCTTCGCATCGCTGTATCCGAGGTAACTTTATTTCTAAACTCAACACCATAAGGGACATTAGACTCCCCAAAATATAATTTCTGAGCCAAATAAACAACTAAATGATATGACTCTTCTCCCTTCCAGTGACTACGTTGCGCTAAGGCGTAAATTGCAGCTGGAGAAGCACCTAAAGAACATTTTTCACTTAAATCTAATTCTAAACAAGTATCCTCGTCAGCCTCAATATCATCCATTTCTTTCTCAAATCTCTCCCAAGAACAACCCATTACTAATTTTGGTTCTACAGCTTGCGCCCAGGGCCAAATTCTTCGTCCTAAATTCAAGGCTACTTCCCAAATATCCTGCTCTTCATACTCAATTCGAGCTAACAAATGAGCCCCTTGTAACTTATAATAATCTTTCAAAGCTTCATAAATACGAGCCCAAACATCTTCGCTGGATTCCTCTCGTCCGTGCGCTGCGTAATAATCACAAAACATCATTAATAAAGAATCATTTAATTTTGCCAACTCACGCACCATAGCTGCTTCTTCTTTTGAAAAACCTTTATCCCCAATTCCTAGTTTTAGGAGACTAATAACTTCTTTTCCTAATTCCACAGCATACTTAGCTGAAGCTGGATCCGTATCAGCCGCCGCCATCCTTCCTTGTTCTACCAGACCAGGCAATAAAGCAACTAAGAAGAACCTATCTGATGTTCTTAATTTAAGTAATTTTTGCTCTCTTTCTTCATCATCAACAGCCTCATCTAATTGCGATCTTGTATCAACTAAACCTTTCGCTATCCCTAATAAATCCCCCGTTAAACTCCGGGTCGCCACCCCTCGCAAATATGATATATCGTCTGCTGTTAATGTTATTTGTTCCGAGGCATCTCTAAGAGCAGTTAACCTTTCTTTAATAGTCTTAGCCCGGCTATCCGAGCTATTTCTAACAAGCGGCAATAATTCCGCCACATCTCCTTGTCCTCTTTGTAAGACATGCGGTTCTCCAGCTCCTTCAATTTTTCTTAAAACACTCAAGACCTGTTCGCGCCTCATAACTCTTTGCAAAACTTCTAACGCTTCCCGATGGTTTTGCTGCTGACCAATAATAGTACTCCATTTTTCAATTGCTTTTAGTCTATCCATTTTCCAACCAGGCATCTGTAAAGCAGTTTCTAACTGATGCTCCAAAACATTCATTCCTACCGCCTTATTTTCACCAGGATAAGGAACTGCCGTCACAATCAAAGGCTGACTCTGAGCCCGAGGCTGTTCTTTAACACGCTCCATTAAACGTCTGCTTTCCTCATCCATAGAAGCAGCCTGATGCAAATCCAACACCACAAAAGCTGGTGCGCCTACTAATTCTTGATAACGAACAAACAACTCTACAAGCAAATTTTCTAAAAGATCAACTGGGTTAGGCACTTGCCCATTTAAGAAACTACACAAAATTTCAATTTTATCATCTCCCAAAGACCAAGGAGCTGTTCGCAATGGCTCTAAATAATGTAATGGGACCACCTCAAAAGTCTGCGCCGCATCAGCGTCTAATACTCCCTGTCGACTCGCCCGGGCCCAAACATCTTCCCCTAAAACATCTATCCTTTCTCTTAAACTTCGTACATCTATACCCACTTGGTTTAACATTTTTTCAAAAACCGGGAAAATCGTTCGATAAGGACCCTGTTGTGGAGCTAAATTAAATACTCCCACGTCCGAAGGTCTCATTTTTTCACGATAACGAGTAACTCTTGTGTCATCTTTAGGAACCCTTAATATTTGTCCCCTTTTGGTTGTTTCATGTTCAGCGTGCACCAAACTCGCCATTTTCCTAATTAATTCTAAATAAGCTTGTTCTTTATCAGCATCTCCAGGATTACGACCATTTAATAAATCCACTAAGTTTCTAATTTCTAAACCATCTAACTCCCATGTGCGCTCTAATACTTTCACCTGACTTGATTCAATTGGTCTCGGAGCAGTTTTGGCTAAAACACCCCTAGCTTGCAACCTGTTTAATAATTTATCATCCTCAGCTAGCAATCTTTCTTCAATCGGCCGAATATCAATTTTTTCCATCACTAAACGCCGCGCTAATTCCGACAAATGTCCAACAGCAAAAGGGACATCCTCTTCTTGAGGCTCTTGTTCTGAGGCTCCCAATTGGACATCTTTATCTGCTTCTTTTAACCCAAGGTTCTGCAAGGGTTCAATCCAAGCCTTAGATTCCCAATAAGCTGCTCTTTCTTCCGCCACTCCTGTAAAATAATTCTTCGGACTAGGTGATAAAAAGGTTTCATCTTCATGAAAAATTCTTCCACGTAATTGTCGCATAGCCTCAACTCGTTCCTGCAAAACCGGTCGATCAGAAAAAATATGTAACCCTTCTTTATGCGTACTTCCCCTATTACGAGCATTCTCCGAAGTATCATAATAAGCCCGCACCATAACTTTTATTTTCTCTTTAACTTCATCTCCAGTCGCAATCATTGTCATCACTGGCTCAGTCCCAAATCTTTCAAAAAGAGTTTTCTCAAGAGCCATTTGCTCCTGGTCATTAATAGAAAGTGTTAACACATCACCTATTCTTGGGTCAGGCATCAGAACATAACGAACCGCCAACTGCACTCCACTCAAACCATCACTATCACAAGCCGCCATGTCTTGAGCTTCATCATCAGAAGCCGCAAAAAGCTGCAATTCCAACCTATCAACCTCATCTTCACCATCAATCGCTGACAAAATTGGCCCCTGCAATGACTGCATATGACCAGGAACCAATCCCAAAATAGCCTGATGAGGGTGCTCTCTTCCCGAATCCTCAGGTTGCGCCTCCCAAATTTCCGTATCCAAATGTACTGAACGAGGACCGGTTGAAGGCTTTTCTAAAATTTCTCCACTATCAGGTAATTCTGCAGGCAAAGCTACGAGGTTATTTAAAGGAGAGTAATTATAAAACTAAACCATAAACAACACAACCCAAAACCTTGACAAAGATTAAAACTTTGCGCTACGATCGTATTCCTCTCAAAAAATTACTTACTTAACCACATACATTATGGCTAAAGGCGCACCACCACCTGAACCAAAAAGAGAAGAAGCTCCCGGAATGAGAGATGGCGTTCTAGATCTTTCAGAAGAAGCTAAAGGACTTGAGGAAGAATTAGCTGTTGCTGCTCTCAAAGCAGAAAAACTAGGAACATCCGGAGGCCCCGACGGAACTTTACAATTAGCCGGAGAAGAAGCTTTACAAGAAGGCGCAACCAAAGTTCGCACACGAATGCAACGCGGTAAACCAGCCCAAGAAACCCCAGAACAATAAATCGAGAACTAAAGTTCATCTTTTAAGCGGTCGATCTCATCTCTGAGTTCGGCTGCTTTTTCAAATTCCATGTTTTGGGCCGCAATATCCATATCCATGTTAAGGGATTTGATAAGTCTTTCAATCTCTTCTTTAGGTACTTTTTTGGTGTCATAATGACGGACTTGCTTCTTGGCTTCTTCTTTTTTGCGTAAACCTAAATCTTTAACTGCTTTTACAATTGTTTCCGGAGTAATCCCGTGTTTTTTATTATGCGCATGTTGAATGGCGCGCCGCCGATTCGTCTCAAATATAGCCGCTTTCATGGCATCAGTTTCTCTATCGCCATACATAATCACCGTGCCATTCACATTACGGGCGGCGCGCCCAATAGTCTGAATCAACGCCGTTGTTGACCGTAAAAATCCCTGCTTATCAGCATCCAAGATCGCAATTAACGAAACCTCTGGTAAATCCAATCCCTCTCTAAGCAAGTTAATTCCCACCAAAACATCAAATTCTCCCAACCGCAAATCACGCAAAATTTCAATCCGCTCCATGGTATCTACATCCGAATGCAAATACTGCACCCGCACTCCCTTTTCCCTCATAAATTCTGTTAAATCTTCAGCTGATCTTTTCGTCAAAGTTGTAACCAGTGTTCGTTCTTTATTCGCGGTTCGTTTATTAATTTCCTCTAATAAATCCAAAACTTGTCCCGAAGTCGGACGCACTGAAATTTCCGGATCCAATAACCCTGTCGGTCGAATAATTTGCTGCACAATGTCCTTCTTTTTTACATACTCAGCCTCGTACTTTCCAGGAGTGGCTGATACAAAAATTGCCTGATTCATGTAATTTTCAAATTCTTCAAATTTAAGCGGACGATTATCGTGCGCTGAAGGCAATCTAAACCCATATTCCACCAAAGTATTTTTGCGACTGTAGTTCCCACTATGCATGGCCCCAATTTGCGGAATAGTCATATGCGACTCATCAATTACCACCAAAAAATCATCTGGGAAAAAGTCTAACAACACCGCTGACGGCTCACCTGCTTTTATATCATTCAAGTAGCGTGTGTAGTTTTCAATTCCCTGACAAAACCCCGTTTCCTTCAAAATTTCTAAATCATATTCTGTGCGCGTTTTCAATCTTTCTGCCTCCAAGTTTTTACCCATCTTAATTAATTGGTCATACCGTTCTTTTAATTCTTTTCGAATCCCATCCTCTGCCTTTTCAATCTTATCCGGAGTGGTCACACTATGCTTAGCTGGGAATACTAAAATCTTTTCTAATTCATTAAAAAGTTCACCCGTAAAAGGATCCACTTCGGAAATCCGTTCAATCTCATCTCCAAAAAATTCTAACCGATAAACTGAATCCGAACTCGGTGGAAAAATCTCTACCGTATCACCCAAAACATGAAACATACCCTGATTAAAATCATTCTGCGAACGAATGTACTGCAAATCTGTTAATTTCCGCAATAATCGATCCCGCGGAATCTCCTGCCCAGCCTTAATTTCCAAACTCAAATCCAAATATTCCTGCGGCGAACCAAGACCATAAATACAAGAAACCGAAGCCACAACAATTACATCTTTTCGCGTTAACAAACTCGTAGTGGCCGAATGTCGAAATTTATTAATTTCCTCATTAATCGAAGCATCTTTTTCGATAAAAGTATCTGTAGTCGGATTGTACGCCTCGGGTTGATAATAATCATAATACGACACAAAATAATGCACTGAATTATTTGGGAAAAACTCCCTAAATTCCGTACAAAGCTGCGCCGCCAAAGTCTTGTTATGAACAACCACGAGCGTTGGTTTTTGAACCTGTTGAATCAAGTTTGAAATCACAAAAGTTTTCCCAGTTCCTGTGGCTCCCAACAAAGTCTGAAACTTTGTTCCATTATTTACACCTTTAACCAAAGCCTTGATAGCTGCAGGCTGGTCCCCTTTGGGCTCAAAATCCGAAATAAGTTGAAAATCTTGCGACATAACAAAAAGATTCTACCAGATTAAAGGATCTTACTAAATCCTAATTAGTCCACGCCACAATTTTATCCCCTCCCCTGGTTTCTGGAATTCCGCAAACTTGAACTTCTCGAATTCTACTTAACGCTGCGATTTGATTCAAAAATCCTTGTCTCGGAATTTCCATTCTAAAAAGCTGCATTGATTCTGGCTCTCCCTCCTTCGAAACATCACAAGGGATTGCCTCCTCCACCAAATCCAAAAAATCTATCTCACTACCCTGCGCTGGAGCACAAAAAGGTCGCAACTGAACCAAATTAGAGTCTTCTCGCTGATTTGGGATAAGCCTTAATCCTCGATCAACTCCCGACTCATTATTCCTGTTACGCGCTATTCTCTCTCTTGCTGAATGTATTAAATTTGTTAGAACTACACTACCTAAATCTCTCTCATCACTCTTTACAAAAGGGAGGTCTCTCAGAGTTCTCGTGTCACCAATATGCATATTTGGTATTTCAATTCCTAAACAACCTGGTTTTCTAACAGCTTCACGCGCTTGATTTCGAGCCCAATCTAAATGACGCTGTGTTTCCATTTCCGGACTAACCTCTAAATCTTCAAAAGCAAAATGAAATTCTCCTCCAAAAAAACAAACCTTAACTTTAAATTTACCTTTTAACCCATATGTCGTGAAATCTGAACTTGGATTTAAAAACACTTGAGAATAAATTCCGCCAGGCCCTCTACTAGCTAAATCAAACAAAAACCGACCCAAATTTCCCTGAGCTGAACCCTTCCAAGTTTCTAAACAAACATTCACACGAGGATCTTCCATAAGATCAAGTTGGCATAACTCTTCTCTCTCAACTGAAAAAGACGCCTCAGCTCGGGCTGCATCTAATCGGTGTTTACTTAAATCAACAACTTCATCCATTATTTTACGCGATATTTACAAATTAAATGATCAACAATTTCGTTAAACAAGTTTAACCTTAAATAACGCGATTTTTCAATGAAATTTTGTGGGGACTCGCTTGAACACACCAAATTTAAGGCACTCATAGTTAGCTCGGCGCGCAAACGCAAATCAATCAAAGCCATGTAACGATAGTGTGCTGGAGTCATAATAGAATTTGTAAAAGGTTTATATCTTAACAGATTTAATAAATAAGTCAATAGATGCCCTTAATTGACCTTCCTTTTTATAAATGTTACAATAAAGTCACTTTAAAATATCTTTTATGTACATATCCCGAAACACACTCAAAATATCGGATTTGCGCCATCATATGAACGATGTCTTAGACGAAATAGACACCAGCGATAGTCCTATTATTGTTTTTTCCCGATCACAACCCAAATTAGTTGTGATGAGTATTGAAACTTTTGAAAAACGTCAAAAAACTACCTCCGTTCCTAAAGACGATTATCCTTTCGGAGCTGATTTTTTTATAAACCCTCCAGAAGAATTTATCATTAAAAAAGGAGGATTAGACGCTGTTAAGCTTATTCGTGAATTAAGAGATTAAACATGCCCAAAACAATCACTATCGACAGCTCAGTTTTTGTATCTAGTTTTTTAGAAACTGATCCTAACTACAAAATCTCTAGAGATTTTATTAACAAAATCACCAAAGAAAACATCCCCATTTTAATCCCCCTAACAACGTTTATGGAAGTTCTACACGCTTGCCATCGCGCTTTTAACGATTTAACAAAAACTGATCAACTTTATAAAAAAATGATTGAATGGAATCTGACCCGCCAAATCCGATTTTTAAACATCGAAGCGCAAGAATTAGTTTACTTTACGGCTCATCATCATCGTTTTAAATTAAAAACCGCTGACGCCATTGTTGCCCTTACTGCTCATCGTCTAAAATGTCCATTAATTACTTGGGACAAACAATTACTAAATGTCTCATCAGAGATAGAAACCCTGACTCCCGAAAAATTTTTGCAAACTAAATAAGCCTTTTTTTAAAAAGGTATTTGCCACTCTCTATAAAAAATTTTACTAACAACCCTGGGGGCGGCGCGCTTTAGGAGCGCGCCGCCCCTTCAATGTCACGCTAGGAGCCAGAACACCAGCACAGTGAAGATGGCATCACCGATGATGAAACCACCACCGACCATCTCCGCGTACTTATCGTCCCACGACTTCAGCTTTCTCTCGGTCATCAGGCGCAACAGGCCGCCCAGGAGCATGGCCACACCAATGGCCAGACCAGCTGGATTTCCACCGAAGAGGAACCAGGCCGTGCCGAATCCGATTGCCGACGGCACGAAGAAGGACGAATTCCTTCGTTTGGCCTCCATCTTGCCCCACTTGACGCCTATGTATGCTCCTACCATGATCACCAACCACATACTTCGCGAGAAGTCCATTCCACCAGCTGCAGCTTCGGCCAGCTCCGCCAAGGCACGAGCGCCTGGCGCGGACATCAACTTGCTGCCTTCATCTCCGATCCCGTACCGACGAACAAGCTCGTACAGCATGGGCGTGGCGACTCCTACTCCGACCAGGCAACCCAACAGTTCTGCCCCCAGCCGCAGCCGGAAGGGCGTCCCAATTTGGTCTCCCGTTCGGGTATCAAGGAGCCAGTCCCCTGCGATCGTTGCACTTGCGCCGATCACCATGAGACCCATCAGCTCCCAGGCTCCTCCCGTGAATCCAAACAAGGCCGTCAGAACCATCAGCGCCTTGATCATCGACACGGTCGGGTTCACGTCGATCGAACCGACACAGAACCCCACGAGCAGAACCACAGGCCACGCCCCCAACAACATCAGGGACGCGGGGAGAATCGGAACCTCCACGAAGGCGTGAAGGAGGAACACCAACAGTGCAGCGTTGGCCACGAACACGCCTCCGTAGAGACCATAGGCCGCGACTTTGCTCTGCACACCGAAGAGTTCCTTTCCCCAGAAGGCGAACTTCTCTTCCTCAACTTGCCTGTCCAACTTGATTTCTTTCAGTTCGATCCACAACCGCGTAACCAAGGCCGACAGGCTGGCCGTGGTCATCAACGCGATCGCAAACCACCTCTTCCAAGGTTCTTCGCCCATGAACGGAAGGTCAAAGTAGGCGAAGAAGGCCGTTCCTAGCAACAAGGAGAGGCCCATTTGGTACCGCGTCAGGAACCCCAACCCCATGTAAAGGGGGTCGAAGTAGGGGGAAATCCCGCGGAAATTACCGAACAGTGCCCATCCTACGGACACCAGGAGGTGCAGCCAGTTCTTGACCAGCACTCTCCAATCGCCAAAATTGACGATGTTCTCAAGGTTATTAAGAATCTTCACACAAGCTGTTGCGGTGGGCCATGGGAGACCCAGCTTGTGAACGAGAAGCCGCCGCGCCGGAAGCGCGTACAGGATGCCCTGCACAAACACCACCGGCATGAGAACCATGACTTGCCAGGCTCCCAGTCGGAAGGGCGTATCCCCAGAATCCGGGTGGTCGATGATCATCAACGCGAAGATCACCACCATACCGCAGACCCCAAAGCTAGCCCCCGAACCAGCGGTTTGGGCCAGGTTGGCCCGGTGCTTATTGCTGTCCATGCCGAAGAGCATGTACAGAATGACAGCCGTCAGGCTGCCCCCCACCACGAGACCAACGCGGAGGAGTAGGTTGAGAGTGATCAGGCTCATCAGTGCTGCGATCCCGAGGACCACTGCAAACCGATAGACCTTAATCACCCAAGGAGGAATTATAGAGAGGGACTTCCGCCCCGTCTCCGACAAGTTAGTCCGGAAGAACATGAGCGAGCCCCTTTTTATCAGGTAGTTAATATTTTCTTTCAATAGAGAGTGGCTTATCCCTTACTCGAAACAAAATCACCACCCTCCGCAAACGCGAACGATGAAACTTTGTCCACACTTAAGGGACACACTTCTCTCTATTGAAGCCAATTTATCAAAGGACATAAGTTATGATAATACAATCAAAAAACCGCTTATACAAGCAAAAAAACGCCCTTTTCAACCTTCCCAAAATCTGGCCAAATAACTTATTTACATTCCCATTCCTAGTCCCTCTTTTTCTTCATACCTCATCCCTAATTCTGGTAAAACTTGTCTGGCTTCTTGCTCAACTGGATGCCCAAAAGCATAAACCACGCTTCCTTCATTGGTTCGAATAGGTGTCATTGAAGGAAAATTTTTCAAAACAAGAGCTGTAATTCCAGCCAACTCTGGTCCGGTGCCTCTCATTGCAATTGCCCAACCCTCAGTGTCTATGTCTCCTTCTGGCATTTTTCTAGCCGAAACATGCTTAGGACCAACTTCCAATCCTTCTCCTTCTTTTAATGCTCCCCGCCAGCGATGTAATAATACTTGTAGGCTTCCTTGTTCACTTTCAAAAACATCGGCCTCACTATCATGCGTACTCTTTTTAAAACCCAAGCCATTTAACAACAACCTAAATCTATTCATAAAATTATCCAATTCTTCCTGACCAGTTCGAACATGCTCCTTTTGCAAATAAACTCTAGGTTCTTCATGTGTTCGCTCAAAATCAGCTTTTTCAGTTCGCGGAACATTAGTCTGCGCTCCCCAAGGATTTAACGTAGCTAAATCCGCATAATCTATTTCTCCATCAAAGCTCAGCGCTACAGACATAATTAAAACAATAAATATTTAAAATCTGGTGTCCCCGACAGGATTCGAACCTGTGGCCTCAAGCTCCGCAAGCTTGCGCTCTATCCAGCTGAGCTACGAGGACACGATTAAACTAACGCGCCTAATCTATAGAAAACATCCCATAAAATCAAGCCCATTCAACCTCTGAGTGATTCAATCGCCTCCTTCCGATCTTCTGCTCCAAAAATATACGAACCTGCCACCAACATATTTGCTCCCGCTTCTACACATAATTTAGCGGTATCATCCTTTACTCCCCCATCCACACAAATTGCTAAATTTGGCTTCTTTTCGCGCACCCATTTAATCTTATTTAAACACTCATGCATAAATGATTGCCCTCCAAACCCAGGTTCCACTGTCATCACTAACACCATATCCACCATATCCAAATACGGCTCAATTTCCTCAACTTTTGTTCCGGGATTCAAAGAAAGTCCAACTTTCACTCCTAATCCCCGAATTTGCTCCAAAACTTCACCTGTTTTTTCGGAGCAAGCCTCAACATGAATTGTAATCATCCACGCCCCAGCCTTTACAAAATCTTCTACATATTTTTCTGGCTCACTAATCATTAAATGACATTCAACTGGTAATTTACTCTGTAATTTTGCCACTACCGGTGCCCCAAACGTCAAATTTGGCACAAAATGCCCGTCCATCACATCCGCATGAATAAAATCCGCGTATTCATCAACAGTCGCAACCTCTTCATTTAATTTTCCAAAATCAGCGGAAAGTATTGATGGCCCAATTTTTACATGATTCTCCTGAGAAATATGATGCTGTGACGAAGTTTGCATATTTTGAGCGAAAATTATAAAGACTGACGAAATCGTATCAGATAACGATACTATGAGAAAGGAGAAGGACTTTATTTCTTTATTTTATAGTTTAAGAAAATTAATATTAACACCCAAAAAACCCCTCCTTATTGTACGTTACGTTTGACACAACACGTTCCTGCCAGGTTTAAATATGGCATACGAGTCAAGCTATTGTACTCATCCAAAAACCCTCCTTCCCTAACTTAATCTTTACTTTTCTCACTAAAAGTATTACAATTTATATATAAAGTAATACCAATTATTATGAACACATCTGTCTCACCAAAAGGACAAGCCACCATCCCCATGCCTATCCGCAAAAAATTCAAAATAGAACCTGGCACTAAAATTGAATGGGAGGTTGACACTGAAAATAACGTTATACTCCTTTACCCTGTAAACAACGAAAAAACCACTAATGACTGGGTTGATGAAGCCTGTGGAATGTTCGCTGGGAGCGACATGCTTGAAGAATATCTAGCCGAAAAGCACAAAGAAGTCGAAAAAGAATATCGCACCCTTAAACCTAATTCAAAATGATTGCCTATACTTTGGATGCCTCAGCTTTAATGGCTTTTACTCAAAAAGAAAAAGGCCATGAAAAATTAAAAAAAATCCTTAAAAGCAACTCTCGGCCCTTTATGCACAGCATTAATTTTTTAGAAGTAGAATATAAATCTAAAATAAAATTTCCTCATTTATGGCCCCAATCTAAAAAAATCTTAAAACATCTTCCTATAACCGTAGCTCAACTTTTAACAGAGGAAATTACTAATTACTCACGTTATTTAAAAACTAAATACCACCTATCACTCGCCGATAGTATTGGGTTAGCTTTTAGTAAATTCGCCGACACAACCTTCCTAACTTGCGATCGTCACGAATTAGAAATTATTGCCAAAAACGAGCCAAATCTAAAAATAGAATTCCTTCGCTAAAACTATCTCCCCTCTTTTTCCATAGCCATCATTTTATCTACTCTATCTTGATGACGCCCGCCTTCAAACTCAGATCCCAAAAACACATCTACAATTTTTTTGGCATCTTCCTCGTTTTCCAAAATACGTTCACCAATACAAAGAACATTCGCATTGTTATGAGTCCGTGCATACTGCGCCATAATTTCGCTAGTACAAGATGCTGCTCGAATGCCAATGTGTTTATTCGCGGCAATACTCATCCCTGTCCCAGTTCCACAAACCAAAATCCCAAACGACGCATGATTTTCATAAACTTTTTCCGCTACTTCACGCGCAATATCTGGATAATCAACACTATCCTCACTAAAAGCTCCTAAATCTATTACTTCGTGACTTTGCGCCTCCATATGATCTTTTAAAACTCCCTTAAAATTGTATCCCGCGTGATCTGAACCAATATAAATAAGCATATTTTTTTAATTTAATTATTTCCAAATACCGGTAACTGAACGCGCCTCATGAACATTCTTAACTACACTTGCGATAAGTGGCGCTACTGAAATCTGTTTTAAATTTTTAAGTTTCTTTGCTTCTGGGATTGGTAAAGAATTTGTAACTACAATTTCCTTAAATCCAGCTTCTTTGAACCGATCCACACAAGGCGGTGAAAAAACCGCGTGCGTTGCTGCCACGTAAATATCTTTCTTTGCACCTGCTTTAATCAAAGCTTCACGAGCCGCAATAATTGAGCCACCCGTATCAATCATGTCATCTAACAAAATACATGTTTTTCCTTTTACATCACCCACAATTGAGTGCGCTACTGCCTTGTTATGCTTAGGTCGCATTTTGTTTACAATGGCTAACCTTGCACCCAGCGGCTCTGCCAAACGCTTAGCTGATTTACCTCCACCAGCATCTGGTGAGACCACCACTAAATCCTTTAACTTTTTCTTTTTAAAATAATTCACAAACAAATGATGAGTATGAATATTATCCACTGGTGAATCAAAAAATCCTTGTGTTTGTCCAGAATGAAGAGACAAAGTAATGACGTGTGTTGCCCCAGCTGCCGAAATTAAATCCGCCATTAATTTAGCTGAAATAGGTTCCCGCGGCGTAGCCACACGGTCCTGCCGCGCATACGGATAAGAAGGTAAAACCACATGAATACTCCTGGCAAACGACCGTTTAAAAGAATCCAACATCACAAACAATTCCATCATATCTTCATTTACATTGCGTGAGGCAGATTGAATCACATAAACATCACAACCACGGACTGTATCCATCGGCTTAGCGTAAATTTCACCATTAGCAAACCGCTGAATATCCATTTCCGACAATTTCACTTTTAATGCTTTGGCAATTTCTTTCGCCAAAGCCGGGTGTGAGCTACCCGAGTAGATTTTTAACTTAGATTTTTTTGGAGGCATTTTTGGAAGGGTCAAATTTTCGACCAAACTATATCACATGGACGTAAATCGGCCCATACCCTTCGATCATAGAAAGCACGGCTGTTTTTGCATCAGCTTCATTGGTTGGAGCAATCACATTCATATAAGGTGATTTTTCAATATGATCCTTTGCCTTGGTATCCCCTATCCCCACCATTTTTATATTTAAACAATTTCCCGACAAATTATCTTGAATCTCTTTTAAACTATTCAAAAACATTTCCGCACCCCCTAATACAATCGGAATTTTTCCAGTTAACGCTAACCCCACGGCCTGATTTATACAAATCCCCTTTAAATCAACTTCAATATACCGCTCCCCAAAAACTTTCTTAAAATCATTTTCCCCATAAAAAGAATCCCGCGCATCCAACACCACCCAGTTCTTATAACGAACTCCTACTTTAATTAATTCATCAAAAAAAACATTAGACAGCATCTTCAAAATTTAAAAGTTTAATAACATCACCCTTAAGAATTCCTAACTCCTCAGAAAGACCACCATTTATTTCCAAAACATAACTAGCTGGTTCATCCGAAAAATAACTCTCACAAAACAATTGCTCCGGACTGGCTTCCCGACACGGTGGTACGTTTTCCGCAATATTAATTATCTCTAAATTCTCATTTACAAAAATAATATCCAGCGAAATTAATGTGTCTTTCATCCAAAAACTCAATACTTGTGGAGCATCAAACACAAACCACATTCCTTCGTTATTTTTAAGATCACTAACGTGCTGCAAACCACTCATTCTTTCCTCATTACTATCCGCAATCGTCACTTCAAACTCATGAGTATCATTTATAGAAATTGTTGGCATATTACTAGTGTTATTTATATGAGAACAACCGCTTAATAGAATTAAAAAAATAAAAACCCCCAGCTTTTTAAGCATCATTCTGGGCTTTAAGAATTTCAACTGCTTCCTCCATTTCAGCTTCAGAAAAAAGAGCTCCTTTATATTGTTGCTTTCCTTCCATGAACGGGATTCCCTTACCTAAAACTGTTGGCGCCAACAATAAAACTGGCTGTCGTTCAACTTGTTTAGCTTTAGCAATCGTATTCAAAATCTCATTCTGATCATGCCCATTCATTAATTTAAATACTTTCCATCCAAAAGCCTCAAACTTATCTTGAAGTGGTTCTAATTTAGACGTCCCACTATGACTACAAATAGCCATTACCGAACTTAACCGATCATAAGCAATCCCCATTATCGCCTCCCAAGCCTGTCCATTTTTCAAATCTTCATCATCCAAAAGCACATAAATTCGATTCTTTTTTTTGCTTATTTGTAAAGATTGCGCCACACCATAAGCCACTGACAAACCCTGACCTGGTGATTTAAAAGCCATTTCTAATCCGGGAATTTTTAAACACTTTTTTGATGACAATATTTCATCCAAAAAACCAGCTTTTTTCAAAGCCACCTCAAAAACCGGCCAAGCTTCTGGATTAGACAAAACTACATAATCTCGGCCCTCCCACTGCGGCTTAGCTGCATCATATTTCAAAACAGACTGCCCGTGAGAATCTCCAAAATAAAGAGCCTCCACTAAATCAGCGTATGAAAATGCCAACCCAACATCGCCTGTTTTGGAGCGATTAATCATTTCCAAAATATCTAATCGAAAGGTGGTAGTCATAGTAAACGTACTGTAGCGGAATCTAAGCAAGCCCTCAAGAGAGGGGCATACTCTTTATCAATTTCTGCTAACGGCATCAAAACAAACTTTCGTTCTTTTAAACGAGGATGTGGAATTTTTAAATTTGGATCATTAATTTTTTCTTCTCCATAAATCAAAATATCTATATCTATTTCTCGAGGAAAATAACGACGTTTTCCATCTTTATCCAAAAAATTATTTTGCTCTAAGGTTTTTTTTGATTCACGTCCTAATTCCTCCTCAATTTTTTTACAAATTTTTAATAAATCTTGCGGCACAATTTTAGTTTCAATTTTAATAACCTGATTCAAAAACCAAGGCTGACTTGCATCTTCCGGACAATCCACCACTGGCTCAGATTCATAAATAGACGATTCTTCTACAATCTCCACTCCCAATTCTACTAGCCGATTTTTGGCTCGCTTTAAATTACCCACACAATCCCCCAAATTCGACCCCAAACTTAAAAAGCAATTTATCATAACTCAATTATACTCATTATTTCTACTCTTCATCAACAAACCAACTATTACCATCCATCGTGTCATCCGTCACATCATCACTTGGGACCTCTTCTCCTTCATCAGCATCATCGGTTTGCGCTGGCACTACTTCTTTATCTTCAGGAGGTAGGCCTCCTTCGCATAATGGCTTTGGAAATCTAGCCCTCCATACTCGATCACGTTCTAATTTAGCAGCACGACGCTCAGCCATTAAGGCTTCGCGAACTGGCGCTAAAGCTGATTCCGCTAATCTATACACTCCCTTCGCTAAAGTCATTACGTCTCTTGCCGTCTTTATCTCAGGCTCATCAGGGTTATTTTTACCATCATGAGCTGAATAAACCTCATCAAACTCTCTTTTTGCGCAATTAAACGCCCCTCTCTTTCTACAATAATCTCTTTTTAATATACGCCACTTTAAATACAACTCAGTTTCACCCTCCCTCTCTTTTTTCCACACTAAATATGCCTTATTAAAAGCTCTATAAGCCTCTACTAAACTAATACCAACCTCTCCTTCTCTAATCTCATCCAACATTGCTAAAGCCTCTGGGATTTTTACCGTAGGCTCCATTCCTCCTTTAGAGGTATTAGGACACAATCTTTTTCGAACTGATAATAAAACCTTAGTAATAGCCCTTGGAGCCTTACCCTCATCAATCATAACCTGAACCCCCTCTTTGGTTGTTGGCGCCTCTTTCAAAGCAGCTACCGCATCTTCCAAGATTTTAGCTATATCAGCAGTCGCTTCAGGCACTGAAGCTTGTGGAGTTGAACCCTCTTCCAATACACCCTCATCTGGGGAGTCCTCACCTGGGCCAGTTTTTGTGGCAGCCATTGACATAACTCATATTATAAAAGCACAAATCGTGCTAAATTAAGATGATATTCTAGGATTTGTCAATGAAAATGTCAAGTCAATTTCACCCTTTATTAAACCTATACTCTTCAATAATTTTATATTCTGGAGCCTGATTCGGTTTTAAATGACTCTTCATCAGATAAAATTTGTCTAATTTAAAAGATCTTCTTTGGACTCCCAAACGCCTCATTTTTTCGATTGTCTCTGTTGTTAAACCCTTAACATCACGAACTCGAGCCAAAGTAATATGCGGACGAAAACGTTTTTTCTCAATCGCAAACCCAATTTGATTAAGCCCTTCTGTTAAATTTCTCTGAAAATCCAGCAATGCCGGCGGTAAATAAACCCCAGCCCACACCACACTTGGCTGCCCTCCTCTAAAAAACACCCCTGCCTTCCCAAACGACATTTCTAAATCTTTTTCTGAAAAAATAACTTTTTGGGCTATTTCCTTGGCCTTCAAACGCACCCCCATCTCTTTTAAATCTGGTAGTTCTCCCAAAAACTTCAAACTAACGTGAAAATAATTGGTTAAACTATAACGAATTCCATCTTGAGGCAGATGATCTTGCGCCAACTTAAGAGGCTTAATCATTTCCTCCGGAATATTCAAAGCAAAAAAATATCTTTCTTTTTCTTCCATAGTTCTCTTATACCAGATATACTCCAACCATGAAAATCGTGATTCTTCTGCCAAAAATGCATGCTGGGGCAGAATTGGCTCTCAATAAACTTATTCGCCGCCCTGATCTAGAGATTATTGGGCTTATTCGGTCCGATATTTCGGTTTTTTCCAAAAAATACTGGAAATACATGCGTTATGGAGTTCGAAGAGCCGGTCTTTTTTACGCCATTGTGATTGGACTCATGGTTTATTTTGAATTTATTGGTGTGGCTCTAGCTGGGCTTTTTTATTGGCACCGTAAACGCAGTTGGCGCACTAGCTCCAAATTAGTCCAAATTCACAACCTTAAACTTCACGACACTGACAATATCAACTCCAAAAAATCAATTCAAATCTTAAAATCGTGGAAACCAGATGTCATTGTTTCCCTTTCTTTTGATCAAATCCTTAATAAAAAAGTTATTGAAATCCCAAAAATTGCAGCCCTAAATATGCACCCTGGTTTACTACCAAAATACCGCGGTATTTGGCCTAATTTCTGGAAACTACATAACCGCGAAAAATACGCTGGAGTTACCATTCACCACATCGCCGAAGAGGTCGATGCTGGCGAAATAATCGCTCAAATGAAATTTCCTATCAAAGAAAAAGATTCAAAAGTCTCCCTCTCCTTAAAATCCGCCCATCACGGCAGTAAATTACTAGCCAAAACCCTAGCCAAAATGAAGCAGGGCGTAAAAATCAAACCCCTTAAAATCAAAGGCAAACCCAAATATTATTCTCTGCCCAACAAAAAACAATTCGCCGCTTTTTTCGCACGAGGAAAAAAACTATTTAACTTATGTCTCATCTGGAAAAAATTTGGGCGGAAGGTTTAACCAACCTTAATTAATTCCCGCGCCTCCCATAATTCCTGCTCAAATTTTTCGATATCAAGATTTTTTTCGGCCTCCTCTAATTCCTCTACCCGCGCCGAAAGTGCCGGAGCTTTTGGAATATAAAGTGAACAACAATCGTCATACGGCTGCATTGAAATTTCCGCCGTTCCAATCTGTTCCGCCATTTTAATTATCTCATTTTTATTCATGCCAATAAGTGGTCGCAACACCGGCCGACTCGCCAAAACATTTACTACATTCATATTTTCTAAAGTCTGTGATGCTACCTGCGCCAAACTCTCACCCGTGACCAAAGCTTTTGCTTTCTCACGACGCATTACTCTTTCCGCCAGCCGAATCATCATCCTCCTATACAAAAGAACTCTTAGGGCGGCATCCGCCCCCTTCACCACCTCCTTCTGAAAATCAATCAACGGAATCATGTACAACTTACTTTTTCCTTGAAATCGATTCAATTTTTCCACGATTTTTTTCACATTTTCCATGCTTTCCATTCCTGTAGCTGGATAACTATGAAAATGTACATAAATCACAGTTGCCCCCCGACGCATCATCATAAAACTTGCCACCGGCGAATCAAATCCTGACGAAATTAAAGAAACAACTTTGCCACTTACTCCCACTGGCAAACCTCCTAACCCCGGCTCTTTTTTTACTGAAAGTTGCACTTCTTTTGCACCCCAATCCACGTACAAAACCACTTCTGCTTTTTTTAAATTCACCTTCAAACTTCCAATCACTGGCAAAATTCCCGCGGAAATCTTTTTGGCAATCTCCATGGAATTCATTTCAAAATTCTTATCACTACGATGCACTGCCACCCGAAAAGTCACTTCTTCGCTCTCTCCCACTTCCGCTTGCACCATCTCCAACCCACGCGCTATCACTTCCTCAAAATCCCTAGCCACACTCGAAACAAAAGAAAAGTTCTCCACCCCACAAACTTCTCCTAAAATCTCGCGCACACTATCCTCATCACTTTTTTCAAAATGAACTCGAAAATGATCGTGCTTTTTTTCTACCTTCGCCCCCTCAAAACCCACCATTACGCGCGCCAAATTCTCCTTTAATTTCGCTTCAAAAAAACTCCTATTCCCTCCTTTCAAAGCGATCTCGTGATAATGAATGATTGCCGTAGCCATAATTTAAAGTTAATATGTCGCGGAACACTAACCCTTTCAAAATGAAACATACCTTACTTTTCCTCGCTCTAATCTTAGTGATTGGTAGCATAGCAATAACCGCTACTGCGTGCAAAAAAGAAACTATTACCACCGAAGATGGTGAACTTATAATCGAAGATGTTGTAGTTGGCGATGGAGACGAAGCCCAAACTGGAGATATGGTTTCTGTGCACTACACCGGGACCTTAATGGATGGCACGGTTTTTGATAGTTCTGTTGCCAAAAACAAACCTTTTGAATTTAGACTTGGTGATGGTTATGTCATTAAAGGCTGGGATGAAGGTGTTGTTGGAATGAACATTGGCGGAAAACGCACACTAACTATTCCTCCGGGCATGGCTTACGGTGCAAATGGAATTCCTGGTGTAATTCCACCTAATTCAACTCTTCAATTCGAAGTAGAATTACTCGAAATTACCTGATTCTGGTAATAACATTTTTTTCTTTGATCGATCTCGTAAAGTTAACGAGACTCTTCGAACAATCCCAGCGGCATTATCACCACCGCTAACATCATTCCCTAGGTTTACACTTAAATCATCCCCCATCAATCCCGCTAAAATTGTGTATCCATTTGGAGCATTTGAATCAAGCGCTTGTGAATAACCCAGCACCCAAGCCATATTTGTGGCCCCTCGCACTGGCCGACCATTTCGCACTGGCTCCACAGTCCCGGTTTTCCCACCATCAATAAGTCCGTTCAAATCTTCCAAAGTTCCTTCTTTTTCTAATGGAACTGCCAACCATGAACTAGTTGCGCCATTCGCATGCGCCAACCTTGCACAACTACTTGCACTGTCTTCACCATTTGGATATTCAAAATGGAGCTCTGGTGTCACCACTGTTCCATTGCGCATTTCAAAAGACTGAACCACGTGCGGACTCGGCATTACCTGCCCATTTTTCGCTGCTTCCATAAAAGGAAGTAAAGTTCGAGGACTTGGATCCCAAACCCCTAAAGCAGCGTCTCTAAACCAGTTACGACCACTATCGGCATGCGTTTGGCCATAACAATTCATTAATCTATGTGCTCGTTCTTGCGAAGCTCCAACAGCTGTTGCTTCTCTAATAATATCTGATCGCGACATTCTTAAATCATCCCGAAAATCACTAGCCCTTTTATGACCAGGCCTTAATCCTTTCCCCGCCACACTAGATGCTAGCAACAATTTCCCAACTGACCCAACAGATTGATTAGCATCCATTCCTCCGATTCCATCAAAACCATTTTCATCACCAGCGTGCGCTGCAATAATTCGTCCTTCTGAATCCACCACTACCACAATTGAACGCGCTTTATCAGTTTCCAATCGCCCTAACTCTTGTTTACTCGATCGCACTGCTGTCCCCTGCACATTCGGATCAATTGTTAAAAAAATGCTTTTCACAACTTCACGCCAATTATCACCAAACCGCTGCCGAGCCTCCTCAATTGCCAACACAATCGCATAATCATAACCCGCGGTTGGCGCCACACTAAACCCCCTCCTTGATTCTCCTACATCACTTTTTGTTCGCGGTTTAGCCGCCAAAATTTGTTGCTGAATTTCTTCTCGATCTTTTTCAAAAATAACTCCTTTTTCAATCAATAAATCCAAAGCATACGAAGCTCTCCCCACAATATCATTATGCGAACCTGGATCATCCCAACGATTTTGCGTTGAATTCCAGGTATAACGAACCATCGCAGCTAATACTAATTGATGACCAATTGTCATTCGCGAATCTTCCACACCCTCAAACCCCCAATACAATCGCGCAAACAATTCCACCCCCTGTGCTTTTGGACCTAAATAACCAAACGTCGCGTAATGCGCCGCAATTTCTTCTGGTGTATACAAATTTGCCATTCCAATCCCACAAGTTGTATCTAATAATTTTCGCTCCCAGCGTGAAGATTCTTCATAACCATTAGTCCCAGCCCGAAGTTGTCCACAAGCCTGATCCGCCAAAGTCGACCCTCCACCAGACTCACCTAAACTCAATACCGCTCGTGCAATTCCAGTTGGATTTACTCCTGTAAAATCACTCCAACCACCTTCATGCCCTCGATCTTCTAACATCACTAATCCTTGATACCAATGCCACAACGAACCGTCTTGTTCTAACATTTCTGGCGGCACCGGAATCGAACGATCAATCCCCCGGAGCTCATCAGCCCCAGCTCGCGCTCCATAAATATAACCAATTGGCTGTCCTTCTAAATCCGGATCATGAACCACTAAACTCACCGCTGTTTTAGCCGCCGAACTTTCCACCGCATCACGAGCACTCTTTTTTCCATAAATTTGCACTACTATGGTCGATACCAAAGCCATTATCGCCGCAATTAAAACTTTATTCACAACTCTTAGGTGCACACTTTCCGATACTCGGCTCACTAAAGACTTTCGCCTTTTCCATTCTCTTATTTCCTCAAATTCACCACCTTCCATCACTTCGCTTCTCCGAACATCACTTAAAATCTGATCTAATTCAACTTGCATTTCTCCTGGACCCAAATCTTGCCCCCAAATCTCCTTACCAGGCCAGTCAGCAAAAATCGCCCGTAACTGTACCCCTAAACTACCAGGGACAGTATTGTCCGAAGCATCAATTACTTGTTGTACTTTAATAGACAAATCACGTTCAATCTGTCGACGCTCATCATCAGATGACCATTCCGTGGGGTGTTTGGATAGCATTTTAGGGGTGAAAACAAACTTAGGTATTGACACATTACGATAATGACCTACAATTGACAAGCCTAAATTCATCCACCCAATGAAAACTTTTAGAGGCCCCGAGCCCCTTGACCTAGACCAAGAACAATTTTGGGCCCTCGAAGAACTCGGTATAAATGAACCTGAGCTTCAAGCCACTACTTCCCAAATAGAAGGTGAAGCTAGTCCTGAGATGTGTTTTGATATTATTGCTTTTTTACACCATATTGCCGGAGATCCTGGGATGTATGGCCTTAACTTTGATGCTGAATCCGATACCACGAGCCTCAGCACTGGAAGCAGACACAAAAAAGCTCAACTTACCTTTGAGCCTTCACGGGATCCTTTTATTACTACTTCCCAATCTTTAGATTTCTTTGAACTATCTTTAGCCCATCCTTTAAACCGAGAAGGTTCGGCTTTGCATGTCAGTAAATCTTTAATTACCAGAGAAAAACAACGTCCTCGCCGCATCCTTGATGCTGACAATAGATTTGAAGCAACCATACTCTTCCCAAAGGAACATAAACCCACCATCGTATTACCTCATCGTGGAATTGATCGACTTGAACTAATAGAATTTTTAGTACGTGTTTTAAGGCGTAACCCTGATCGTCACCCAGAAATCACCAACATTATTCGTGAAGAATTAGAACGCATTAATCAAACAGCTGAAGTTTCTAGCCTCAGACATGATTTGTTTCTAGCAAACAAAGAAACTGAAAGCTGGCGTGTTACGGCCATTAAAGCCGCTCAAGTTGGACATGAGAGCCTACGAGTTATTAATGATGCGGATTATAATTATGCCCTTGCCAAACAACGTCGCAATATCCGTCGTAGTCGGGCCTTACTTACTGCTAGTGCCGCCGTAGCTACTGCTATTTTTTTACTAATTGGAGCCCAAATACTTCAAAAAGGTTTTTCACCTACTGATGCCATCAACAATTTCCTCTCTTCACTCGTCCAAAAACCAGATACCGAAGGAGACGATGAAACCATCACTCCGCCAGAACCCGAAACACCAACTCCCGCCCCCGAAGAAATTACTGACGACACAGACCTCGATGCCGAAGCAGAACGAATTATTAAAGAAATGGCTTTAGGTAGAGCTCCTTTTGAAATTATGGAACACGCCTGCACTCACGGAATTCCAGGAACATACAAATCCGCGTCTAAGAGCCCTCTGCCTACTAACAAATCACTTGGAGCCGTTAATGTTAATCACTATGACAAAGGTACTACTCTCAACGGCAATTTAATTGGAATCCTTGACGGCTCTTTTTGTACTAAAAATAGCGGTTTATTACTTAGAAGCTTCGCTGATTTTGACCCCCAAGATAACGACCAATTGCTAATGGAAGACACTCATGGCTCTACTTATCGCGCCCATTTTGAACCAAACGACCCCAAAGATTTACCAACTAAACGCTATTCCACCCCAGAATCAATTCACCAAGGATATTTTGTATATGTAATGTTTAACGGCGTTAATCTTATGTTTTATGGTTTAGGCAGAGATGGGACTGTTGGCGAAGGTTTCATTCAAGATCTCCGCGACATGGACAAGTTTGTGCGTGAAAAATATGACCTACCATTAAGGGTTATAAATCAACAAGATTTTCACGATGCCATCACCATGCGCCAAAGAGCTAATTCTGGAATGGAAGTCTCTGATTTCCTTCAACAAATACAACCAACCTAATACTTCCATTTAATCGAACAGCCAATCGAAGGCGCCTCTGGTTTTACAATTTCGTGTCCTTCGCGCATTGCCACCAAAGCATCCTTAAGCATCTGTTCTCCAACTTGTTCTGGGTCACGGCAACTATCATCAATCCCTCCCGTATAAACTAATTTTCGGTCTTTACTAAACACAAAAACTTGGGGTGTTCTTTCGGCGTGATAAGCCTTGGCCACCGCTTGCGAATCATCACGTAAATAAGGAAAATCAATCCCTTCACGCGCCACTAACTCCACCATTTTTTCATAAGAATCATCTGGATAATTCACATCATCATTTGAATTTACCCCCACAAATTGAACCTCCACAAACTCCGCTACCAACGCCTTCAAGCGATCCCAATAAGCCACCACATACGGGCAATGATTACAAACAAACGCCACTACCAAAACATCCTTATCCGCAAAACTCGCCAAATTATACGTTTCACCATCAGCACCAAGTAATTCAAAATCCGGCGCACTGGAACCAACAGGAAACGGATTAGTCGCAAGAGTGTATTCTGCCATTTTTAAATCTTTAAATTATCAAAATCCACATCTGGATACAATCGTTTAAACATCTCATTCGCAGTCTCCGTACTTCGCTCGTATTCCTGTAATTGCAACAGCTCAATCGTGTCATCTACTACGTGTGAACTCATGGCCTCAATCTCCATATAAACTGGGACTCCCGGATAAGCATCAATATCAATGTGTGCCCCACCCAAAACATAAGAACGTCGGTGTTTATCGTTATTTAGCGTCGCCTCAAACCCCAACCGATACATTAATTGCTCAAATTTATCTGCATCTTCCACATAAGTTTCTAATTCCTCGCGCGATTTACAACCATCTACAATTTCCTTGGGACCTTTAGTGCAAATTTCAAATTTATCTTTAAATCCCTCCTCTGCTTCCCAGCGGCGCAACCTCATTAAACGTCCATTTTTTCGCAAAGTATGTTCTGGAAAATCAAAATGCAAACACCGCACAATTCCCGAAAAAATCGCCTTCGCCCCAAGTTCCTCTAGGCGCGCAATCAACTTATCCACATCAATCCCAATAATTTTTACTTCAATTTCATTCATAAGTTTAGCTTTTCAGGAACAACGCTAGTCTACACTTTCACCCGAAATTCGTGAAATCAATCGACCAATTCGCGTATGCTCTCGCTTACGAACATTTTCGGGTTCCAAGGCCGCTATTCGCGACAAATAAATAAAAGGAGTGTCCATAAACGCCACTAACATCTTGATCACAAAAGTAAAAAACGCAATCTCGTGCAAGACCTCAAAATGCCCGTAAAAAGCCAAATAAGTAAACATAAACGAATCCACTAATTGCGAAGCCGCGGTAGAACCCAAATTCCTCATCCACAAATATTTTTCCCCAGTTCTTTTTTTAATAGCGTGATAAATCCAAACATCTAAATTTTGCGTTACCAAATAAGTAAACAACGAAGCCCCTACAATTCGTGGCGCCAAAGTAAACAACGTTTCAAAAGATCCCTGCACAAAATCAAATTCACTTGGCGCGTATTTAAGTGCAAACTGCAACATTACCATTCCAAAAATCCCCGCAAAAAATCCAATTCGCACCGCTTTAAACGCTTCTTTTTTCCCATAATGTTCAGACAAAAGATCTGTCGCAAAAAACAGCGACGCATAAATCACATTTCCAAGTGTGGCCTCCAAACTAAACACATTAACCTGTTTCATCACTACTAAATTCAGCAAAACCACGGAAATCGCAATATATGCAATCAGCCAACTTCGCCCCAATCGAAAACAAAGCAACACAAAACTAAGCGCCACAAGCGCCTGCAAAAGAAACCACGGTTCATTAAAAGTCCATTCAAACATCGCGTGTTACTTTACCATAAAAAGTTCCTCCACAACTAATCCCCACGATAAGCTACAAAGCTTGTCGGGCTTTCCCAAAGTTTTATTTCATAAAGCTTCACACCTTCTTGAGCCTCCCGCTTCAAACCTTTTGTGTCTTCTAAATAAGCCTTTAAATCATCACTTAAATTCGGATCTTCAATCTCTTCATGAAGCAACTCCTCCAATCCCACTAATTCCCCCCATATAAACGAAGCCAACCTCTCGGATGAAGGGTTTTCCACTACTTCATTCAAATAATGATGATCTAATTTCTCCAAAACACGCCGCTTTACAATCCTCTTCAACAACACAAAATCCACTACCATCCCATTTTTATGAACTGGGCCCTCAACCGTGACCTCCAACTTATAAGTATGCCCATGCAAACGCTCACATTTTCCATAGTAATCGGTTAATTTGTGCGCCGCATCAAATGTAAAAACTTTGGTAATTAACATACACGTCGATCAAGTTCTAAGGCCAATAAAATCTGACAAATTCCAGAAACTCCAGCCTTCCATTTTACTTCTTTTTGCAAAATACAAGAATCTTCATCAAACAAAACATCTGCTAATTCTTGAACATCTTTTTTGGAATTCCCTCCTGTTACTGTGAGTGCTCCGCCTTGAAGAGCCGCGTACATATCACGATCTTCAAATAATTTTTTCATCAACTTCAAATCCGCCTTAGGATCTTCGTGATAAATAAAACTCACGCCCATATCCTTGTCCGTAGCGCGTTCTTTTAAGTCTCGCAAAGCAAAATAATTAATCACTAAATCTGCATATTGTTCCTGCGCTTTAATATAACCCACGGAATCCGGTTTTCGATCTGCCAAAATTTTCACAACTTCATCTGGAGTATAACCACGTTTTTTTACATCACGATAAATTTTCCAACGTTTACGAATATCTTCGTCTGGACTTAAGAAAATTCTAAAATCAAACAAGTCACGCATTTCTCGCAAATGATACGGATGCAATCCCATAATCAATACAAATTTCCGTGGCTCAGTTTTTTGAGGTTCCGTAAATTTACCAGTGGCGTGATCATAAATAACCTTCCAAACTGTTTTTCCTTCCTTAAATTGCTTTACATGATCTAAGGCTAATTCTAGATGATTACATCCCGGATTTAAGTGAGTAATCGTCTTAGTTTTCATCTCTTCCCTATCCCATTTGTGATAAGCATCCATACTAATCACCAATAAATTTTCCTCTCCTACAATCGAAGCCAAATTATCAGACATAGTTTTCTTTCCACATCCACTATCCCCTCCCATTCCAATTATAAATGGGCGAATTTCTGAATCAGGCATATAAATAAGTTAAATAAAACCCCTTAAAGCGCCTACAGACTAGTGATCACTCCTTAAAAAGTCAATTTAAGAACGTGATTTTGTGTAATTAAAAACTTTTCAACACGTTAATAAAAATGCTAACCTTATTATTGTTAACTCACTATATGGAAATTATACGAAATCTCACCGAGGCAATGTTAGGAAGCGGCAATGGCATGCTTGGACATTTTGGCGATCTGTTTGGCGCTGGAGTTTTAGGCGCGGTACACAGTGTTATGACTTCTTATTATGAAGGCACTCTTGGCGGATCTTCCGGGGCCAGCTCTGGCGGCTCATCTAGTAGCTCCCCTGATTTTGGTGAACTTTTTGGCAATGAATTTGAAATGACTCCTAGCGAAGCTACCACACTCGCTGATGTTTGGGCTGCCGGCAATTCCCCTAGCGAACAAATCACTCTTTCTGACGTTCTTGGTAATTAATTTTATGAAAAAAACCTCTCCCTTTAAAAAATATCTCGAAATCGCGGCCATCGCCGGTGTGATTTATATTTTACTTAAATATTTAGCTGGCGACTTTGAAAGTTTTTGGATCGAAGCCTGGTTTATGTTGGAAATTTTAGTGCTAACCATGATTACGCGCACAGTCAGTCTCAAGTATGGATTTTTTGTTTACACTCAAGGATTAGTAATTGGCGCGGGGTTTACCTTGCTTGTCGGAATTATTATCAATGCCCTTGGGCTCCAAATTTCCGAAGGATTTTTTGGAGGGATTTTCATGCCCACCATCGAAGAAATTGCCAAAATCCTACCAGTCTTAATTGCTGCTTTCATCACCATTAAACGCCACCACACTGTTTTCAATATTTCAGACTTCCTCCTGTTATCTGTGATGAGCGGGGCAGGATTTTCAATGTTAGAAAAATATTTTTGGGAAGGAATTAATTTCAGTTTTACTTACGGGCCACACCTTGGCGACACTTACTTTTTTAGTGATGCCCTTGGCGTAAACATGAGCGGCGAAACTGTTGGTTATATTGGGCATGCGGCTGCTACTGGTTTAGTTGGGATGGGATTAGGGCTTGGACTCTATCTTAAAAAACGCTTTTCTTCGGCTAAAGCTTGGTGGTGGTTAGTGCCTGTTGCAACTTTTGGCTGGGTCACTTTCGAACATATTATTTATAATTTTCGGCACGATGTTTCGGCCATTTGGTTCAAAGGAATGGTCTTAACTCCCTGGATTTTCTTAGCTTTACTAATCACAACTCTAGCCATCGAAGGCCAAGCTCTTCGTAAACTTTTCAAACAATTCCCCTCCATCAAAAAACAAACTCTCTCTAGCTTTAAAGACACCGCATCCAACCTTAAAAAAGGCGAAGTCTCACTCACCAAAATCACCGCTCCGTTCCGTAAACTACGTCTAGTCAACCTTGCAGCCTGGAGAATTAAAGCACGCAAATAAAATTTCCATTAATCATTTCTCGCGTCTCCTTTACATCATGCACCCGCAAAATATGTGCACCATTTAAAGCTGCCTGTAAAGTGGTCATTACCGATCCTTCCAATCTTTCTTTGGGCACTTTTTCCCCAAACCTCGCCGTCAAAAAACTCTTCCGTGATGTTCCCACCAAAATTGGAAATCCTAACTCTTCCAATTCTCGAAGTTTCTCCAAAACCTCATAACTATAATCAGGATTCATACTCACAAACACGCCCATTCCTGGGTCCAAAATAATTTGTGGAATTCCTTTTTGTTGCGCCATTTCAACTCTCTCTCTTAAAAAATCTTTAATTGTCACCATCACATCATCGTATTCAATCGAATCTGTTGTAGTTCGCGCATTTCCATCTTTTGAATACATCAAACAAATCGGCACCTCATTCTCCAAAACCACGTTCGCCATTTCCTCATCCCCGCGTAAAGCCGTCACGTCATTCACCATGTCCGCACCCGCCACAATCGCCTGCCGCGCCACTTCTGCCTTCCACGTATCCACAGAAATCCAAACTTCTGGCAATTCAGCTCGCACTGCCTTAATCACTGGAATCACTCGCGAAAGCTCCTCTTCTAAACTTACATCCTTTGATCCCGGGCCAGTAGCCTCTCCTCCAATATCCAAAATGTCTGCACCCTCCAAAATCATTTTTTGCGCCCGTTGCACAACAGCCTCCACCAACACTCCACCCTCACTTCCATCCAAATCTCCCCCATCCGAAAAAGAATCTGGTGTCACATTAAGGATGCCCATAATCCGTGGGCAGTCTAATTTAAGCGTTTTTTGGCGAGACTTTAAAACAAAATTCATAACGTCCGAAATTTAGCACAGGCTAAACATATTCCCTAAGCTCTTTTGGTAAACCTTGTCTCAAATCTTCCTTCATTGCCTCAACATCAACCGCTTTAAAACGAGCAAATAAACCACCATCCATCAACCCTTCAGCCTCATCAAGAGCTCCCTCTATCCACCAAAGAACTGTAGCTACATCGCGTGTTGTTTGATACGTCTTCCAATCAACTTTATCATCCGCATTTATTCGCACCGTCTCTAAAAGATGAAATGGGACACGAATATTTCCTTCATGCCATTCCCACCCATCTACTTCATTCGTTCTACCCAAAGATTCAATAATATCTTCTGGCGTATTTGCTTCACGCATATTTAAATAAATCAAACGAAGTATATCAATACGAGAAAGTGGCACTGCTAAGAGAGGTTCCTCTTCCTCTTCCTCTTCCTCTTCCTCTTCCTCTTCCTCTTCCTCTTCCTCTTCCTCTTCCTCTTCCTCTTCCTCTTCCTCTTCCTCTTCCTCTTCCTCTTCCTCTTCCTCTTCCTCTTCCTCTTCCTCTTCCTCTTCCTCT